>Ga0194133_10000348_pt1 | contig 97631 bp, 95 predicted proteins | sample TA2KigOf40mmetaG_FD_155448 | JGI IMG/M metagenome (GOLD analysis project Ga0194133, IMG submission 155448) | Freshwater microbial communities from Lake Tanganyika, Tanzania - TA2015055 Kigoma Offshore 40m | ecosystem: Environmental > Aquatic > Freshwater > Lake | place: Tanzania: Lake...
CCGCACATTCACCGCGCTTACGACTCCGAGGAAAACTCATATATTACAACATCTTGGGAATCTTTCATTTTCCCAAGCGCTGACGCCAGCGGACCGGCGTCGCGCCGGTTCCGTACAGGGATTTTCATCAGGGGGCGGGTCCGCAAGGGTCCGCCCCTCTTGCATTTCAGACCTATTCGCGCCGCAATGCGGCCTCCACGGGAGAAGTACCATGGCCAAGACTGCGAAGATTTTCATTGATGGCGAAGCCGGCACCACGGGCCTGCAAATCCGCGACCGTATTGCCGCCAATCCGCATGTTGAAGTGCGCTCCATCGCGGCTGAGCACCGCAAGGATGCCAATGCGCGCCGTGAAATGATGGCCGGTGTTGATCTGGTGATCCTCTGCCTGCCGGATGATGCGGCGAAGGAAAGCGCGGCACTTGCGGCTTCGCTGGGTGCGCAGGCGCCGAAGCTTTTGGATGCTTCAACCGCGTATCGGGTTGATCCCGATTGGGTTTATGGGTTGGCAGAACTCACACCCGATCAGCCGGGTGCCATTGCCGCAGCGTCGCGCGTTTCCAATCCGGGTTGCTACCCAACCGGCGCCATTCTGATGCTGCGCCCGCTGATTGATGCCGGCATCATGGCGGCGGATTTCCCCATCACGGTGAATGCGGTTACCGGCTATTCCGGCGGCGGCAAATCCATGATCGCGGATTATGAGGCGCGCAAGGCGCCGGATTTTGAGCTTTACGGGCTGGGCCTGGAACACAAGCATGTTGCCGAGATGCAGAAATATAGCGGCCTCACGCGCCGGCCGATCTTCGTGCCGTCAGTTGCGGATTATGCGCAAGGCATGATCGATTCCATTCCGCTGCATCTCGATCTGCTGAAGGGCAATGTGAAGCATTCCGATCTGGAGGCGCTGTTGATCAAACGCTATGCCGGCAGTGATGTGGTGCGTGTGGTGAGCACGGAAGCCAATGGCAAGCTGGAACCGCAGGCGTTGAACGGTACCAATGGGCTTGAAATCCGCGTCTATGGCAATGAAAAGCGCGGCCAGGCGGTGCTGGTTGCGCGCTATGACAATCTGGGCAAGGGCGCTTCCGGTGCGGCGGTGCAGAACCTTGGCCTGATGCTGGGCGTGCCGGTTTCGGCTGATCTGCCGCAGGCGGCATAAGGAACAAATAGGATGGATATGCAAAACCCCACCAATCGCGGCCCGCTTTATGTGTTTGAAGGCATTTGGCCGAAGCTGCATGAAAGCGTTTTTGTCGCGCCGACCGCCGCCGTGATCGGCAATGTCACGATCGGGGAGCAATCCAATATCTGGTATCACTGCGTGCTGCGCGGTGATTCCAACTTCATCACCATCGGCAAGCGCGTGAATATCCAGGATGGCACGATTGTGCATGTGAATGCGGGGCGCGAACCCACGATCATCGGCGATGATGTCACCGTGGGCCATGCCGCCATTGTGCATGCCTGCACGTTGATGGACAGCGCCTTTGTCGGCATGGGGGCGACCGTGCTGGATGGCGCGGTGATTGAAGAAGGCGGCGTAATTGCCGCCGGTTCCGTGCTGCCGCCCGGCAAGCGCATCGGCGCCATGGAGCTTTGGATGGGCAATCCCGCCAAGCTTGTGCGGGTACTCACCGAAGAACAGCGCGCGGGGTTTGATCGTACCGCGAAGAATTACGTGCAGCTTGCGGGGCGACACAAACTCTCGCTATCGCCTGATCCCGTCTGAGGGAACAGGCGATAGCTTGGTTTTGAGCGGCTGATTCACCGCTCCGGCCTTCAGCCGCCGCGGATCAGACGCTAAATTTGTTTTGAGCGGCTGATTCACCGCTCCGGCCTTCAGCCGCCGCGGATCAGACGCTCGCCGGGGGCTGACGAGGCCGCGTTTTCGTTCATAATATCGCCTCGGGAAACACCGAGGAGATAAGCGTGAACGCAACCCTGAATGCCCTTCTGGCCAGTGGCGCGCCTGCCGCGTCGGCTATCCGCACGCCAGGCCGCACCGCGCTTTCCTATGCAGGGCTGCGGGACCTCGCCGCCGCCACCATTGCGCGGCTGAATGGCATTGGCATTGGCCGCAATGATCGGGTCGCGATTGTGCTGCCGAATGGCCCGGAAATGGCCGCCGCTTTCATCGCGATTGGCGCGGGGGCGACCACCGCGCCGCTCAACCCCGCCTATCGCTCCGATGAATTCAACTTCTATCTGACCGATCTAAAGGCCAAGGCGCTGGTGGTGCAAAAGGGTGTTGCCACCGAAGCGCGCGATGTCGCGGCGAAGCTTGGCGTGGCCGTGTTGGAATTGGTGCCGGGCGAACACGCGGGCAGCTTCACCCTGGAAGGCGGCAGCCCGGCGAAAGCGGCACAGCCGGGCGCGGCAGAGGCCGGCGATATCGCGCTGGTGCTGCATACATCGGGCACTACGGCGCGGCCCAAGATTGTGCCGCTGTCTCAGGCGAATATCTGCGCCTCGGCCCGGCATATCGGCGCCACACTCGCGCTTTCGCCTGCCGATGCCTGTTTGAACATCATGCCGCTATTTCATATTCACGGGCTGATCGCGGCGGTGCTTTCTTCCCTCGGCGCCGGTGGCGCGGTGATTTGCACGCCGGGCTTTGATGCGCTGCGCTTCTTCCGCCTGTTGGATGAGGAACGGCCGAGTTGGTACACGGCGGTGCCGACCATGCACCAAACCATCCTGACGCGTGCTGACCGTAATGCGGAAATCATTGCGCGTGCGAAGCTCCGTTTCATCCGTTCATCCTCGGCATCACTGCCCGGGCCGGTGATGGAGCAATTGGAAGCGGTATTTGGCTGCCCGCTGGTCGAAAGCTATGGCATGACCGAGGCTTCGCATCAGATGGCATCCAACCCACTCGCCGGGCCGCGCAAGCCAGGCTCAGTGGGCCAAGCTGCTGGGCCGGAAGTTGCGATCATGGATGATGACGGCAAAATCCTGCCGCAGGGCGAGATTGGTGAGGTTGTGATCCGCGGCCCCAATGTCACCGCGGGCTATGAAGCCAATCCGGACGCCAATGCCAAGGCTTTCACCAATGGCTGGTTCCGTACCGGCGATCAGGGCGCCTTTGATGCGGAAGGTTATCTGACACTCACGGGCCGCTTGAAGGAATTGATCAATCGCGGTGGGGAAAAAGTGAGCCCCTTGGAAGTGGATGGTGTGCTGTCCGCCCATCCGGCAGTCGCACAGGCGCTGACTTTCGCCATGCCGCATGCGAAACTTGGTGAGGAAGTGGCCGCCGCCGTGGTGCTGCGCGAAGGGGCCGCCTGCACGGAACGTGAATTGCGTGATTTCGCCGCGCAGCAGCTCGCGGATTTCAAGGTGCCGCGCAAGGTGGTGTTTCTACCGGAAATCCCGAAGGGTGCGACGGGCAAGCTGATGCGGATTGGGCTTGCGGAAAAGCTGGGGCTTTCGGCATGAAACCCCATAGTGTCGCGGCGCAGCTACGCACCACTGATCTGGCGCGTAGCATTCGATTCTACACGGATATCATCGGTCTCGATTTGGTTTTCGAATATGGTGACTTCTACGCCGGTCTTTCCGCCAATGGTCAGATGATTCACCTCAAGCGAGTGGATCAGCCAGACAGTTCCATCGCCGAAGTTGCGGCGGGTGAACATCTGCATCTCTATTTCGGCAGCCATGATGTAAGCGCACTTGCCAATAGCATTGAGGCGAAGGGCGTGCGCCTGGCAAAGCCAGTGCATGAAACCGCGTGGGGAACGCTTGAATTCGCCTTGCAGGACGATCAAGGTCACACGCTTTATTTTGGGCAGGTAGCACAATCATGAAAATCTGCATCTTTGGTGCCGGTGCCATTGGTGGGCTGATGGGCGCCAAGCTCGCCGCCAAGGGTGATGTGGATGTCACCTTCATCGCGCGCGGCCCGCATCTGGCTGCGATGCGCGAGAACGGCGTGAAGCTGATCAGCGAAGGCACGGAGCAAATTGTCCATCCGCGCTGTGTCGCAACCGCTGAGGAAGCCGGCCCGCAGGATTATGTGCTGGTAACGTTGAAGGCGCATTCCCTGCCCTCAGCGGCGAAGCAAATGCAGCCCTTGCTTGGCCCCGATACCGCGATTGTGAGTGCGGTGAATGGCATTCCCTGGTGGTATTTCCACGGGATTGGCGGCGCTTATGAAGGGCGCATTGTGCAAAGCGTGGACCCGGATGGCCAGGTCTCCGCGCTGCTGCCGCCATCGCGCGCCATTGGCTGCATTGTCTATCCGGCGGCGGAGGTAACGGCGCCCGGCGTGATTGACCATAGCTATGGCGATCGTTTCAGCCTGGGTGAGCCCGATGGCAGCCGCAGCCCGCGCGCGCAGGCGCTGTCCGAGGCGCTGATCGCCGCCGGCTTCAAGGCGCCGGTACGCCCGAAGATTCGTGATGAATTATGGGTGAAGCTTTGGGGCAATATGGCCTTCAACCCGATCTCGGCCCTCACCACCGCGACCCTTGATGTGCTGACGGGCGATGAAGGCCAGCGCGGTGTTGCGCGCGCCATGATGCTCGAAGGCCAGCGCGTGGCGGAAGCGCTGGGCGTGCGTTTTGCGATTGATGTGGATAAGCGCATCGCCGGCGCGGCGGAGGTTGGGGCGCATAAAACCTCCATGCTGCAGGATCTGGAACGCGGCCGACCGATGGAAATTGAGGCGTTGCTCGGCGCCGTAGTGGAATTGGCCGATTGGGTGGGTGAGGCTGCGCCGATTTCGCGCACCGTGCTGGCGCTGGTGCGCGCCAGGGCACGGGCGGCGGGGTGCCTATAGCGCCTCAATCCTGATCAGCGCCGGCTTTTCCATCACCGTATTCAATTCCGCAATGCGCTTCAGTGCGGCGCGCACCGAAGCCTCACTCGTTTCATGCGTGGTCAGCACCACGGGCACGGCCTCACCAGGTGCGCGGCCACGTTGCAGCATCGATTCCAGGCTGATCGCATGGTCGCGCAAAACGCCCGTGACATCGGCAATCACGCCGGGGCGGTCCACCACCATCAGGCGCAGATAGTAAGCCCCCGTATGGCGATCCATTGGGAAGGAAGGTTCTGGCTTCAGCGCAGCGGCTTCCGCGCCCCACACCGGCGTGAAGCGCCCGCGGGCGATGTCAATCACATCGGCAACCACGGCTGAAGCTGTCGGCCCTTCCCCGGCGCCGCGGCCTTCCATCATCACGCGTCCAACGAAATCACCCTCAGCCACCACGGCATTGAATACGCCATCCACCCGCGCAATGGGGGCGGAGATCGGCACCATGCAGGGATGCACGCGGGTTGAAATGCCGCCTTCTTGACGCCGCGCAATGCCAAGCAGCTTGATGCGATAGCCAAGTTCCTCTGCCAGCGCGATATCGAGTGCGGAGACCTCACGAATGCCTTCCACATGCACCGCGCTGAAATCCACCGGGCGGCCAAAGGCGAGTGCGGCGAGGATCGCCAATTTATGCGCCGCATCAATGCCATCAATATCAAAGGATGGATCGGCTTCCGCATAGCCAAGCTTTTGCGCCTCGCTCAGCACTTCGGCGAATTCGCGCTTTTGTTCGCGCATCACGGTCAGGATGTAATTGCAGGTGCCGTTCAGAATACCCGCAACGCGCTGAATGCGATTGGCGGCCAAGCCTTCGCGCAAAGCCTTGATCGCGGGAATACCACCGGCCACCGCCGCTTCAAAGGCCAGCGCCACGCCGCGCGCTTCGGATGCTTGCGCCAAGGCAGCGCCATGCACCGCGAGCAGCGCCTTATTCGCGGTCACCACATGCTTGCCGGCGGCAATGGCGGCCTGCACCAAGGCGCGCGCCGGGCCTTCCGAACCGCCGATGCATTCCACCACCACATCCACCTGCGGATCGGCAGCCAGTGCGACGGGGTCTTCATACCAGCGCAGCCCCGAAAGGCTGATGCCGCGATCCCGATTGCGTTCACGCGCGGAAACGGCGGTGATGGCAATGGGCCTACCTGCGCGCGCCGCAATGATATCGGCATTGGCGCGCAGCAATTTCACCACACCGGCGCCAACCGTTCCAAGGCCGGCAACCGCAATCGCGAGGGGGCGGGTCATGCATTCACCATGTCAGAAGCAGCATCCTGCGGCGCGGCATTGTCGCCACCGAGGAAAGTCTTGATGCCACGCAGCGCTTGACGAATGCGGTGATTGTTTTCCACCAGCGCAATGCGGACATGTTCATCACCATGTTCACCAAAGCCAAGGCCGGGTGCCACCGCGACCTTCGCCTTTTCCAGCAGCAGCTTGGAAAACCCGACCGAGCCCAAATGCCGGAAGCGTTCCGGGATCGGCGCCCAAAGGAACATGGAAGCATCGGGCGCTGGCACATCCCAACCCGCGGCATGCAGGCCCTTCACCAGCACTTCGCGGCGTTCCTTGTACAAGACACGCATTTCCTCAATGCAATCCTGCGGGCCATTCAGCGCAGCGGTCGCCGCCACCTGGATTGGCGTGAAGGCCCCGTAGTCCAGATAGGATTTCACCCTCGCCAAAGCCGCGATCAGGCGCGGATTGCCCGCGGCAAAACCCATGCGCCAGCCGGGCATATTGTAGGTCTTGGACATGGAGGTGAATTCCACCGTGATGTCCTTCGCCCCTTCCACTTCCAAGACGGAAGGCGGTGGCGTGTCGCCGAAATAAAGCTCGGCATAGGCAAGATCGGACAGGATGAATAATTCATGCCGACGGCAGAGCGCTACCAATTCGCGGTAGAATTCAATCGGTGCGGTCAGCGCGGTTGGATTGGACGGGAAGTTCACAATCACCGCATTTGGTTTGGGGACGGAATGGCGCACGGCGCGGTCAATCGCCTTAAGCATCGAATCATCGGGCGTATAGGGAATGCTGCGCACCGAAGCACCGGCGATGATGAAACCGAATTGATGGATAGGATAGGACGGATTCGGCACCAGAATCGTATCGCCGGGGCTTGAGATGGCCTGCGCCAAATTCGCGAGCCCTTCCTTCGAACCAAGCGTCGCCACCACTTCCGTTTCGGGATCCAGCTTCACGCCAAAGCGCCGGTCGTAATAACCAGCCAATGCCTTCCGCAGACCAGGAATGCCCTTCGACATGGAATAGCGATGCGTGCGCGGGTCCTGCACGGCTTCGATCAGCTTCGCCACAATATGCGGCGGTGTCGGCGTATCGGGATTGCCCATGCCAAGATCAACAATATCCTCAGCCGCCCCACGTGCCTTGGCCTTGGCGGCATTCACCTCGGCAAAGACATAGGGCGGCAGGCGCCGGATACGGTGGAAATCCTCGGTCATGGTTTCAGTCTCAATGATTAAGGGACGGAGCTTATAGACCAGCACGTCACGGTCGGCGAGGCGCATCACGCAAAACTGGTGGCGGCGGTACGCCGGCAGGGGCCAGCGCCGGCGGAGCTGGGATGCCGGCGGGGGCGATCACGGGCGGGGCGGGAATGCCTGCCGGTTCCGGCGTGACCACGGGCGCGGGGCCTGGCTGTTGCGGTGCTGGCGCAGCAGGGGGCACCGGGGCCACCGGGGCGGGGATTGCCATGCCGGCCAAGGGCGGGGCCAGCGCAGGTGGCGGTGGCCCGCCTCGTGGCATTGCGCCCGGAGTGGCGCCAAGCGGCGCGCGGCTTGCCTCCCTCTGTCGTTCCAGCCGGGCGGCCAGGGCGTCGCGCGTGGCCATATCTGGTGTTTCCGGGCGGGGCGGCACGGTGCCCAGATTGGGAAAGGGCGCATCGGCATTGGGCGGCGCGGGGCGGCCTTCCGTGGCAGGCCCCCAGGCGCGATCCCAGAATTTCGCCACTGCCTGGCCGGGTTCCGTCTGGCAGCCGGCCAGCAGCAGTGGAAGCAGCACGCAAAGCTGTGCTTGATTGGCCCTGCTTCGCCACTTAGGTTGGAACTTGGTTCCGGATGTCTCGCGATGCTCGCTCATGCGCCCCTGCCTGCCATAAGGGGTAGCCTGAAACGAGCCCGGCGCGAAGCATCCGGCGAAAACTAGCCAGGAAGCCCCCATGGCCGACAGCGACAACCCATCTTTCCGCCTGCCCGATCCGGCATTGGTCAGCCGCACCATGGCCGATGTGGCGGAACGCGGCCAGCGCATTGTCGCGGAGTTCCTGAAGCGCCAGGCGAATAAGCCAGATGAGGCAGACCCGATGCATATCGGCAATGCCTTTCTGGATATGACCACGCGGCTGATGGCCAATCCGGCGCGGCTGATGCAGGCGCAGATTGGCTTTTGGCAGGATTACCTGACGCTTTGGGGCAATACCGCAAGGCGCATGATGGGTGATCCCGCGCCAGCCGTGATCGCGGAAGACCAGAAGGATAAGCGCTTCAAGGATGAAGCCTGGCGCGACAATGAAGTGTTTGACTTCATCCGGCAGAGCTATTTGCTCTCAGCGCGCTACATGCAGGGCCTGGTGCATGGCGCGGAAGGCATGGATGAGAAAACCGCGCAGAAGGTGGATTTTTATACGCGCCAATTCGTGGATGCGATGAGCCCCACGAATTTTGCCCTGACCAATCCGGAAGTGCTGCGCCGCACGGCGGAAACGGGTGGGGAGAATTTGCTGAAGGGACTTTCAAACCTGCTGGCGGATCTAGAACGCGGCCAGGGGAATCTCCGCATCCGCATGACGGATGAAAGCAAGTTCAAGGTAGGCGAGAATATCGCCGTCACGCCGGGCAAGATTGTCTATCAGAATGATCTGATGCAGCTGATCCAGTATACGCCCACCACGGAAAAAGTGCTGAAGCGGCCGCTGCTGATCCTGCCGCCCTGGATCAATAAATATTACATCCTTGATCTGCGCCCGAAGAATTCCTTCATCCGTTGGGCGGTGGATCAGGGGCATACGGTTTTTGTGGCTTCCTGGGTCAATCCGGATGAACGCCTCGCGGAAAAGGGGTTCGAGGATTACATGCTGGAAGGCCCCTATGCGGCGCTGGATGCAATTGAAAAAGCAACCGGCGAGAAAGCCGTGAACGCGATTGGCTATTGCCTGGGCGGCACGCTGTTATCCGCGACACTCGCGCATATGGCGGCTAAACGCGATACGCGCATCAAATCCGCGACCTTCTTCACCACCATGGTGGATTTTACCGAAGCTGGAGAATTGGGCGTTTTCATTGATGAAGAACAATTGAACGCGCTGGAGACAAAGATGCAAAAGCGCGGCTTCCTGGAAGGCCGCGAAATGGCGACAACCTTCAATATGCTGCGCGCCAATGATTTGATCTGGTCCTTCGTGGTGAACAACTACCTGTTGGGGCAGGACCCCTTCCCGTTTGATTTGCTCTATTGGAATGATGATTCAACGCGCATGCCGGCGCGGATGCATTCCTTCTATCTGCGGCGCATGTATCAGCAGAATGATCTGATCAAGCCGGGCGGGATTGAATTGCTCGGCGTCAAGATTGACCTGCGCAAGATCAAGCTGCCGACCTATATTCTCTCCACGCGCGAAGACCATATCGCGCCCTGGGCTTCCACCTATCGCGCGACACAAACCTATGGCGGCGATATCCGCTTTGTGCTGGCCGCGTCCGGCCATATTGCGGGCGTGGTCAATCCGCCGGATGCGGGCAAATACAGCCATTGGGTGAATACAGCACTGCCGGCAGACCCCGAAGCCTGGCTGGCGGGATCAACCGAACTTGCCGGTTCCTGGTGGCCGGATTGGCAGCGCTGGGTTACCGGACAGGATCCCGCGCAGGTGCCCGCACGGCCGCCGAAAAACGCCTTGGAAGATGCGCCCGGCAGATACGTGAAGGTGATGGCGCAGGATTGAAACGCGCTTCATTGCAAGGGCAGGCGCAGGACGAAGCTGGCGCCGCCACCTGGGGTTTCTTCCAGTTCCAATCGGCCACCATGGGCCTGCGCCAAGGCACGACATAGGGCCAATCCCACGCCTGTGCCCTGCTCCGGCGGTTTTGTGGTGAAGAAGGGGTCGAAAATGCGCTCTCGGTTTTCGGCGGGCACGCCGGGGCCGTTATCGGCAACGCGAATGATGATGTGATTTTCCTTGATGCCAACGTCAATGTTCAGGCGTTTGGCACCTTGGCCATTGGCGGCTTCCAGCGCCTGGGTCGCATTGGATACCAGATTGGCAATGACATGCGCGATCTGGTCCGAATCACCGATGAATTTGGGCAAATCCGGCTTTTCTTCCAGATGGAATTCAAGCCAAGGTGGCGTGCCATCATTCCAGGCAAGTTCCAGCGCCATGCGGATGGTGGCTGGAATATCCATGACTTCCTGGCGTTGTTCGCGCCGCCGCGCGCTGCGCATCAGGCTATGGACAATACGCCCGGCACGTTCCGTTGCCTCACAAATGCATTCAAGGTGCCGCGCCAGGCCGGGGTCGGTGATTTTCCGCGCCAAACCACTAGCTTGCGCCAGAATGGCGGCCAGCGGATTATTGATTTCATGCCCAAGCCCAGCCAGCAGCGTGGCATTGGTTTCCATTTGGGCCACACGCTGCAAGGTTTCACGTTGTTCCCGCTTGGCGCGATCCGCTTCATACTTCGCGGTAATGTCGGTATGGGTAACCAGCAATGAACCATCCGACAGGCGACGCCGGCGAAGGTTCAGCCATTTCCCCTGAATTCTATGAATATTCTGGGTTTCCCGCCTGATCCTGGCATGGGCTTCGATTCTCGTACGGATCAGGTCTTCAATCGGTTTGCCTGGTTTTTCATCACCATAAAAAATACCGCGTTCGAGCCGGTCGCGGATCAGGCATTCCATGTGTGTTCCGGGCCGACCAAGCAGTGGCGGGAAACCCATCAGGTCCAGATAGCCCTGATTGCACAGCACCAGACGCAGATCGGCATCGAAAAGCACAACCGCGTCATCAATGCCACGCATCACGCCTTCCAATTGCTGGGTTCCGCGCTCCAATTCTTCCTTCTGATGTTCGGATTCCGTCAAATCCCGCACCAGCACGAAATAGCCATCCATTGCGCCATTGGGCTCAAAAAGCGGGATGAAGGTAGTTTGGACAAATCGTCTCACTTGGCCCTTGTAGTCGCGCCAGCCTTCGGTGCGGATGGTTTCGCCGCGCCTGACGGCTTCCACCTGCGGCAGGGTTTCGTCTGATGCCTGCTGTCCCAAAACCTGCGCCACATTGCGGCCCAAGACCTGTTCGGGCGCAAGGCCCATGAATTCATAAAATTCTTTGTTATTGTAACAGAACTGACGATCTTTATCGAAATAGGAAACGCGGGCGGGCATGGCATCCAGGATACCGCGCAGCACATGGGCATCTGCGAAAGGCGGCAAGCCCGGCGCCCTGGCTGGCGCCTCAGTTGATGGCATCACGCGCGCCTTGCGAGGGGGCGCCATGCCTAACAGTTCCGACCTTGCGGATAATGCGGAGAAGCGAAGCCGACCGAGGCTGGGTTTCTTGTTTCCGTCAATTCATCCTCCATCGCCTTTTGGCGTGACGCGAACATTATTCCTCCTTACCCCTTTAAGCAGCGCCGTTTTGGAATCGCTCCTGGGAAGAAATTATTCCGTCTTTATCCCACCTATGATGCAGTATTGTCCATTAAAAATCCGGCTATATCCGGTTAAGAAAGTTCACGAAGATGCGATATTCGCGTTATGGTAAACAGGGCGCTCGGCGGGGGCAGCTTTTCCGGCGCCATTGCGCGTGACGCCATGGCGAAAATGCGCCCTGGTAGCGCGTAGTTGATGAATATTGCAGGAGGAAAGCCGCATGGCTGGCAGATTGACAGGCAAGCTTTGTTTCGTGACAGCAGCAGGCCAGGGCATTGGCCGCGCCGCCGCCCTTGCCATGGCCGCCGAAGGCGCGCGGGTGGTGGCGACGGATCGTGATGCGGCGCTGCTCGCGACCCTGACCGCCCCCGGCATCACCACGGCGGTGCTGGACGTGCTGGATGATGCGGCCATCACCGCCGCTGCCAAGGCCGCAGGCCCCGTTGATATCCTGTTCAATTGCGCGGGTTTTGTGCACCAAAACACCATCCTGACCTGCACCGATCAGGATTGGGATTTTGGCTTTGGTTTGAATGTGCGCGCCATGTGGAAAGTGGCGCAGGCCTTCATCCCAGGCATGCTGGAACGCCGCCGCGGCAGCATTGTGAACATGTCTTCCGCCTGTTCATCCATTAAGGGTGCGCCCAATCGGTTTCTGTATGGCACCACCAAGGCGGCTGTTGTGGGCCTCACGAAATCAATCGCGACCGAGTATGTCGCCCAGGGTATCCGCTGCAATTGCCTATGCCCCGGCACGGTAGATACGCCTTCGCTGCATGACCGGATCGCCGCCAATGCCGCCGCCGCTGGATCCGTGGAAGCCGCCCGCGCGGCCTTTGTCGCGCGCCAAGCCATGGGCCGGCTGGCCACGGCCGAGGAAATGGCCGCTTTGGTAATTTACCTGGCTTCCGATGAGGCCGCTTTTGTCACCGGCCAGGCCGTTGTGATTGACGGCGGCTGGACATTGTAGGAAGCCCTTTCCCAGTTTCCCCCAAGGAGGATGAAATGGCCAGTGAATTTGCCGTGCCGATCATGGGCGCGATGGGTGCCGTGGTGCTTGCCGGCATGAATGAGGATGTGGCGATGCCCGCCTATATGATGTTGGGTTCGATCGCCATGCTGATCGCGCTTCTGCTTGCCGCAGGCGCTGTCACCCTGCCGATGAACAGCATTCAGGCGCTGGCCTTTGGCGGCATTGGTTTGGCACTTTTCGGGCATGTGCGCGCCCGCCGTTCCAATTGAAGGAGAGGCGTTAGATGAAGCTGCTGCGTTACGGCCCCGCGGGCCAGGAAAAACCAGGCATTCTGGATGCCGCCGGCGCCATTCGTGATCTTTCAGGCGTTGTGCCTGACATCACCGGTGATGTGCTGTCCCCCGCCGCGCTGGCCAAGATTGCGGCGGTGGATGTGAATAGCCTGCCCAAGGTTGCCGGCAATCCGCGCCTTGGCTCGCCCGTCACGGGCATGAAGAACCTGATTTGCATCGGGCTGAACTATGCCGATCACGCGGCGGAAACCGGCGCGCCGATCCCAAAGGAGCCGATCGTGTTCCTGAAGTCGCTCAATGCACTGCAAGGGCCGAATGATGACGTGGTGATCCCGCGCGGATCGGTGAAAACCGATTATGAGGTGGAGCTCTGCATCATTATCGGCACGCGCGCCAAATATGTCTCGGAAGATCAGGCGCTGGATCATGTCGCGGGTTATGCCGTTGGCAATGACGTGTCTGAACGTGAATGGCAGGCGGAACGCGGCGGCGCCTGGGACAAGGGCAAGGGCTTCGATACCTTTGGCCCGCTTGGCCCCTGGTTGGTGACCAAGGATGAAATCCCCGATCCGCAAAACCTGGCCATGTATTGCGATGTGGATGGTGTGCGCGAACAGAATGGTTCCACCAAGACCATGATCTTCGGCGTGAAGCAGATTGTATCCTATGTCAGCCAATGCATCACGCTCAATCCCGGTGATGTGATCTTCACCGGCACGCCGCCGGGCGTTGGGCTGGGCAAGAAGCCGACACCGATCTTCCTGAAGGCCGGCCAGACCATGAAGCTTGGCATTGCCGGGCTTGGTGAGCAGACGCAGAAGCTTGTTGCTTCTGCCTAATGCACATGCGTTGAGATTAAGCTTCCTCCCCGCCAGAAACTCTGGTGGGGAGAAGCCGCATCCGGAAACCGGGGAACTTCTTTAGCCCCGCCCGTAGCCTGCAAAATGCTTGGCCGCTTCGGCCAATTCCGCTTCCGTCAGCAAGACAGGCTTCAACCCCGCCGCCAATAGATCGAGGTATTGGCCAGCGAGGTTTTCAACCTCCAACGCCAGCGCATGCGCGGCGCCCAAGGTTGCGCCCACCGCGACCACACCATGATTGGCAAGCAATACGGCCCGCCGCCCGGCCAGCGCGCGAAGCGCGTTATCAGCAAGCGCTTGCGTGCCCGCAGTGGCGTGACCCGCACAGGCAATGGCGCCGCCGGCCAACAGCACCATGTAATGCAAGGGCGGGATGCCCTTGCGCGCACAGGAAAGTGCGGTCGCGCGCGGGGAATGCGTATGCACCACGGCCATCACCTCAGGCCGCGCGCCGTAGATCGCCGCATGCAGCCGCCATTCAGATGAAGGCCGATGTTTTGCGCGGCCAAGCGGGCTGCCATCCAAGCCCGTGGTCACCAGATCAGCCACCGTGGTGCGCGCATAAGGCAGGCCAGCCGGCGTGATGATGAAACCCTTCGCATCGCGCGCCGAGACATTGCCGGATTTGGAGGGCATCATGCCCGCCTGATCCAGTGCTTGCGCGATGCGGAGAATCTCCCGCTTGGCCTCAGCACGCGTCACATGGTTGCTCCCAACATCCAGGGCGCGAATTCCTGCGCGCCGAAGCCAAGCGCTTCGCTTTTCGTGGGTTCGCCGGAAGCGGTGCGCAGCATCAACTCAAAAATGCGCTGGCCGCATTCCTGCACGCTTTCGCCACCTGTCAGGATGGTGCCGCAATTGATGTCCATGTCTTCCGACAGGCGATCATACATGGTGGTATTGGTGGCCAGCTTGATGGAAGGTGCCGGCTTCATGCCAAAGACGCTGCCGCGCCCCGTGGTGAAGCAGACAAGATTGGCGCCACCCGCCACCTGCCCTGTCGCCCCCACCGGGTCGTAGCCAGGCGTGTCCATGAAAACGAAGCCCTTGGCGGTAACGGGTTCGGCATAGCGATAGACCTCAACCAGATTGGTGGTGCCAGCCTTGGCCATGGCGCCCAGGGATTTTTCGAGGATGGTGGTAAGACCGCCCGCCTTATTCCCCGGCGATGGGTTGGCATTCATCTCCGCACCTTGGCGGGCGGTATAATCCTCCCACCAATGCATAACATCCACCAGTTTCTGGCCAACGTCGCGAGATACCGCGCGGCGTGTCAGCAAATGTTCAGCGCCATAGGTCTCCGGGCTTTCAGACAGGATCACGGTGCCGCCATGGCGCACGAGCAGATCGGATGCAGCGCCAAGTGCAGGATTGGCAGTGATGCCGGAATAGCCATCCGAACCGCCGCATTGCAGTGCGACGCAAAGTTCGGAGGCAGGAACGGCTTCGCGCTTCGCGGTATTGGATTCCGCCAGCACTTCCTTCACGAAATCTATGCCCTTCATCACGGTCGCGCGCGCACCCGCATCCTGAATATCCATGCTGCGCAGCCGCCCGGTCAGGCGCTGTTCTTCCAACATCGGGCCAGGCTGATTGACTTCACAGCCAAGGCCAATCGCAATCACATGGGAAAAATTCGCGTGTCGCGCGAAACCGGCGAGGGTCCGCCGTAGCAGCCGCAAGGGCTCATCCATGGTCATGCCGCAGCCGGTTTTATGCGTCAGCGCCACCACGCCATCCACATTGCTCCAGGCGGCCAAAGGATCATCGCCGGAGATTGGGTTTTTCTCGAATTGCCGCGCAATCAATTCCGCAACATGGGCGGAACAATTCACCGATGTGATAATGCCGATGTAATTGCGTGTTGCCACACGGCCATCGGCGCGGCGAATACCCATGAAGCTTGCCGGCACATCAACATAGTCGGTCGGCTTCGCATCCTGGCCCCAGGCGTAATCACGCGCGAAATCGCCCATTTCGCAATTATGCGTATGCACCCAGGCGCCAGGTTCAATCGCATCCGTCGCAAAGCCAATGATCTGGCCATAGCGCTTGATGGGCTCGCCCTTCGCATGCGGGCGGATCGCGACCTTATGGCCGGGCGGGATGCGCCTTTCGCCAACGCTGATGCCGGGCGCCACTTCTGTCCCCGGCGTCAACGGAATGCGGGCAATCACCACGCCATCGCTGGGATGCAGACGGATGGCGGGCGGCAGGGCGATGGTGCTGGACATGGGCGTTTCCCTTTGACGACAGTCACGCCCCTTCTACCCCGTTGCGCGCCCGGCGCGCCACCGCCGCCCTTGCGCAAGCCTGCGTGAGGGCGCAATTAAATGATTGAGACACCTGGGGGAGCCCTTTTGGGGCTGAGAGGCGGGCTTCACCCGCGACCCCTGGAACCTGACCCGGTTCGGACCGGCGTAGGGAAGGGTGCATCGCCCGCGCGTCTGCGCTTCGCCCCTGGTCTGGGCGGGCGTGGCCAGGGCCAAAGCCCTCCTCCCCGCGTCAGCCGACAGGAAACGAAGGAATTGGGGATGCATCGCCGTACGCTTTTAGCCACCGCCCTCGCCGCGCCTTTGCCGCGCCCTGCCCTGGCGCAGCCCAGCCGCGCGCGCACACTGCGCTTTATGCCGCAGGCGGCACTCGCCAATCTGGACCCGATCTTCAGCCCCAGCACCATCATCACCACCCATGCCTATTGCGTGTTTGATACGCTCTATGGCGCCAATCGCGCGCTGCAGCCGCGCCCGCAAATGGCGGAAGGCCATAGCGTGGAAGATGACGGCAAGCGTGTAAAAATCCGCCTGCGCGAAGGGCTGCGCTGGCATGATGGCGAAGCCGTGCGTGCCCAGGATTGTGTGGCCAGCATCAAGCGCTGGGCGAGCCGCGATGGCTTCGGCCAAATCCTGATGCGCGCCACGGCCGAGCTTTCCGCGCCTGATGATCGCACCATCGAATTCCGCCTGCATCGGCGCTTCCCGGCGCTGTTTGATGCTTTGGCCAAGCCAGGTTCATCCCCGTGTTTCATGATGCCAGAACGCATCGCCAATAATCCCGGTGATCGTTCACTTGGCCTGGAACACATGATCGGCAGCGGGCCGTGGCGCTTTATTGCCAATGAATATGTGCAAGGTGCCCGCAGCCATTATGCGCGCAATGACGCCTATGTGCCGCGCACTGAAACCGCCGAAGCGGCTTCAGGCGGCAAGCGCGTGCATTTCGACAGGCTGGAGATGATCTGGATTCCAGATGGCGGCACGGCGGCAGCGGCACTCCGCACTGGTGAGATTGACTGGATCGAATACCCACTGCCGGATCTGGTGCCGGTGCTGGAACGGGACCGGAATACGCAAACCCAGATTTATGACCCGAACGGGTTTTTGGGTTTTCTGCGCTTCAATCATTTGCACCCGCCCTTCAATGATGTGCGGGTGCGTCGCGCCATTCGTGATGTGATCGTGCAATCCGATTTCATGTCGGCGGTGGCGCTGCAAGGTGATTGGCAGGAATGCCACGCCATGTTCCCCTGCGGCCTACCAGGCGTGGTGGAATTCCCCGCCGCTGCACGCGGTGAAGCCGCCATGGAACGCGTCCGCGCCGCCTTGCGGGAAGCGGCCTATAATGGCGAGCCCATTATCCACATCAACCCAAGCGATTTCCCCGCGGTCACGCAACAAGGCCGCCTGACGGTGGAACTGATGCGCCGGCTTGGCGTGAATATGCAGCCGATTGAAGCCGATTGGGCCAGCATTCTGGCGCGGCGCGCCAATCGCAATCCGCCGGCGCAGGGTGGGTGGCATTTGCACAATACCAATGGCCCGGCGGCAACCATCGCCAATCCTGCCGTGAGCTTCGCCATTCGCATGAATGGGCAAGCCGCCTGGCCTGGCTGGCCGACGGATGCGGATGCAGAAGCGCAGGTGGAAGCCTGGATCAATGCCGATGATCAGGCAGCACAGGACACCGCCATGCGCCGCTTGCAGGAAATCACTTGGGAATCACTGCCCTTTGCGCCGACAGGCTTGTTCCGGCTTCGCACCGCTTTCCGGCGCGATTTGACGGGCGTGTTGCAAGGGCCGAACCCCTTTCTCTGGAATCTGCGGCGGGCGTGACCCGCCTCAGCAACCGCCCGGCGCGTCTTCCAACTTCACCAGTTTGGCGCGCACGGTGAAATCGCCGAAATCCATGATCATGTCATCCGCCACGCCATTTTCGAAATAACGGAGCGAGACTTCGTAGGATGGCGTGCGCGCCCCGCCGGCCTGTTCGCCATCGGGTTCAAAAAACGCGATGCGCATGCGCGCTGAACCGAGTGTGGACAGGCTTGGCGCTTCCGGCACGGGCATCGGCCCCTGCCAGGGCGATAGCACCGTCGTGGTTTGCTGCGCACCATCGGCCGAGGTGCCATCAAAAATCGGCGCCACCAGCAGGCGCTGGCCGGCGCGCGCGGCATTCAGCGCGGCGATGGTGTGGGTGTTGGGCAGAAGCGTGCCGGGGGGAATCGGCAATTCCCTGGTTTCAGATTCGCTGTAGCGCACCGTGCCGCTGCCATCTGCGCCAAGTTCCGCCTGCCCCGCCACGCGGCTGGAAACGGCGCCCTGTGTCATTTGCGTCAGACTGAAGCGCAAATTGCGCCCATCCATGGATTCCAGCGTTGCATAGTCAGATGCGGTTTCAAGTTCCGTGCCTTCACGGCTGCGGATCGTCAGGGAAAATCGCTGCCGTGTTGTCCAGCTTTCGCAAGCGTCAATCAATTCATAAAGCATCGCGCCCGATGCTTCGACAATGCCCGCATTTTCCCGCGCGCGGTCCAGGGTCATGCTGTAAATGGCGCGATGGGATGCGAGCGCCTGCGCCGTGAGAGGCGCAAGCGGGGCCGTAGTCGCCGGCGCATCCTTCGATCCCTGGGCGTAGCCTGGGGTGGCGGGCAGAATCAGCGCAAGGGCCAGAATGGCAGGAAACCGCATCGGATACTCCGGGCCGCAGGGGCCGCTGCCGTCTGATACAGCCGATTCCGCCGCAACGGAATCGGTTTTTCATAACAAAGTTTGGCGGCGGGGATCAGCCTGGCTTGGCACCCTTCACCGGCGGCAGGTCCAACTTGATGTGCAATTCCTTGAGCCGTTCCGGCGGCACGCGCGCCGGGGCGCCCATCATCAAATCTTCCGCCTGCTGGTTCATCGGGAACAGGATCACTTCGCGGATCGCGGGTTCATCGGCGATCAGCATCACAATCCGGTCAATGCCGGGGGCCGAGCCACCATGCGGCGGCGCGCCGTAGCGGAAGGCATTCAACATGCCGCCGAAGCGGTGTTCCACTTCTTCCGCCGGATATCCCGCAATTTCAAAGGCGCGGATCATGATATCCGGGCGATGGTTGCGGATGGCGCCGGAGGAAAGTTCAATCCCATTGCAGACAATGTCGTATTGGAAAGCCTTGATATCCAAGGGGTCCATGGAATTGAGCGCTTCCAGCCCGCCTTGCGGCATGGAAAACGGGTTATGGCTGAATTCGATCTGCCCGGTATCTTCATTTCGTTCATACATCGGGAAATCCGTGACCCAGCAGAAGCGATAGGCGTTTTCTTCGAGCAACCCCAGATCACGCCCGACACGGTTGCGCACGGCGCCGGAGAATTTCGCGGCGTCCGCTGCCTTATTGGCCACAAAGAACACGGCATCACCCGCGCCAAGCCCGCAAGCGGCGGCAATGGCGGCCACGCGATCAGCCTCCAGGTTCTTGGCAATTGGCCCCTTCGCGCCATCGGCATCCCAGGCGATATAGCCAAGCCCGCCCTGCCCTTCCGCGCGCGCCCATTCATTCAACCCATCAAAGAATGACCGCGGACGGCCCGCCGCACCCGGCGCCGGAATGGCACGCACCACGCCACCCGATGCGGTGACTTTCGCGAACAAGCCAAAGCCACCACCGGCGAAATGCGCGCTGACATCTGTGATCTTGATGGGATTGCGCAAATCCGGCTTGTCCGAACCATATTCCAGCATCGCCTGCTGATAGGGAATGCGCGGGAAGGGTGCCGGCGTCACGGCGCGCTTCGTGCCGGTCCAATCGGCAAATTCCTCAAACACGCCAGCCAGCACGGGTTCAATCGCGGCGAAGACATCTTCCTGCGTCACAAAGGACATTTCGAAATCAAGCTGATAGAATTCGCCGGGTGAGCGATCCGCGCGCGAAGCCTCATCCCGGAAGCAGGGCGCGATTTGGAAATAGCGATCAAACCCCGCCACCATACATAGCTGCTTGAATTGCTGCGGCGCTTGCGGCAACGCGTAGAATTTGCCGGGATGCAGGCGTGCGGGGACCAAAAAGTCGCGCGCGCCTTCCGGGCTTGATGCGGTCAGAATCGGGGTTTGGAATTCGGTAAAACCCTGATCAATCATCCGCCGCCGGATGGAAGAAATCACCTGGCTCCGCAGCATCAGATTGCGATGCTGGCGATCGCGCCGCAAATCCAAAAAGCGATAACGGAGGCGAAGTTCTTCGGGGAATTCCGCATCACCCGCCACCTGAATGGGCAGCACTTCAGCAGCGGATTGGACTTCCACTTCGCGCACACGAAGTTCAATCGCGCCCGTCGGCAGTTTCGCATTCACCGTGCCCGCTTCGCGCGGCACCACATCGCCCGTGACGGTAATCACGCTTTCGGGGCGCAGTTCTTCGAGCAGTTTCAAGACGGGTGAGCCCTGCGCCACCACGCATTGCGTCATGCCGTAATGGTCGCGCAAATCAATAAACAGCAAGCCGCCATGGTCGCGCTTGCGATGCACCCAGCCGGAAAGCCGCGCGGTGGAGTCGGCATCGGTGGCGCGGAGCGCGCCACAATGATGGGTACGATAGGCATGCATGGCGAAAATTCATCCTCAGGGGCGGGAAAGGCGGGGGAAAGCGCCTCAGGGCGGGGTTTCTGTCAACCCCACCGCTATCCGGGACGCCGCCGCCCCTGTAAGAAAAAGCCCATGAACCGCCGCCCCGCCGCCCCGGCAGCCAGCCAGAACCCCGCCCTGATCACCGATACAGGCAGCCTCGCCGCGCTGTGTGACCGGCTGAAGCATGAGCCCTTCGTGACTGTGGACACGGAATTCATGCGCGAACGCACCTATTGGCCGGAGCTTTGCCTGGTGCAGCTGGCCGGCCAGCATGAGGTCGCTTTGGTGGATGCCCTGGCGCCGGGGCTTGATTTGGGACCTCTCTGTGAATTGATGGCGCTGCCCCATGTCGTGAAGGTGTTTCACGCCGCCCGGCAGGATGTGGAAATTTTTTTGCTGAAATTCGGCGCCGTGCCCTACCCGATCTTTGATACGCAAATCGCCGCCATGGTGGCCGGGTTTGGCGATCAGGCATCCTATGATTCGCTCTGCCGATCCCTTGCGGGCGTGCAGATAGACAAGGCCCATCGCTTCAGCGATTGGTCGGCCCGTCCCTTATCCGAAAGCCAATTGGCCTATGCGGCGGCGGATGTGACGCATTTGCGGAAGATTTTCGTCTCCCTCACGCTGCGCCTCGAACGGGAAGGCCGGATTGATTGGGTGGGGCAGGAGATGGGCGCGCTCGCCGATCCCGCGACCTATTTGACCGACCCGGACACGGCTTGGGAAAAGCTCCGCCCACGCACGTCAAACCGGCGGTTTCTGGGCGTTTTGCGCGCCATCGCTGCCTGGCGGGAACGTGAGGCCCAGCGGATCAATATCCCGCGCCAGCGGCTGGTGAAGGATGATACGCTGCTGGAAATCGCGGCCACCATGCCCGATAATGCTGGGGAATTGGCCCGCGCGCGGGGCATTTCGGAAAATTTCGCCAAGGGCAAGTCCGGTGAGGGCCTGCTGGCCGCCATCCGCCAGGCCCGGGCGCTGCGCGAAGAAGAATTGCCGCAATTGCAGAAGGAAAAGGCCGGCCCACCGCCCTCCCCCGCGCTGATTGCGCTGCTGAAAGTGCTGCTGGCCGCGAAGTCCGAGGAGCATGATGTGGCGCCGCGGCTGCTCGCTTCCGGGGAAGATCTGGAAAAGCTGGCCACGGGGCAGGATGATGTGCCGGCGCTTTCTGGCTGGCGGCGGGAAGTGTTTGGCGGGGCTGCCTTGGCGCTGCGGTCCGGACAATTGGCCCTTGGGGTGGATGGCAGGCGCGTGAAGCTGATCCCGGCGGGTTGAGTATTTTCAAGCCAAGTGGTGACACTTGGCGGCTCGGAAAATACGATCGAGAAAGCTCTTGGTTTGGTTGCTGTGAACGGAGGTGAACAGGAACCAAACTAACCCTGGGGCCCCAGCCCTTCCAGAAAGATAATCGCAGCCGCCGCCAGACCAAGCGCGCAGAACAGCATGGACAACATGGGCCAGGCATTGCGCGGGCCGCGCATGGCGATCACCGCATTGCCCACCAACGATACCATCACCGCCGCCACAGGCTGGGACCAATGAAATTCCCGAAAGCCCCAGACAATGAGCGCGATCCAGGCAATGAAGGCCGCGCGCGCCAGCCATTGCCAGAATATGGACGCCACTTCCGAAGCGGGCCGCATCTCTGGCGCCCCGCTTTTGGATTGGATGAAGGCGCCGATCGAAAGCAGCACCATGGCGGCATAATAAAGGGTCACGAATGTTTCATTGCCGCCCAAAAGCGCCCTCGGCAAGGGGTTTTTTGCCGGCCATGGTCGCCCTTCGCGCCATTCCGCGCTAACCCTACGCCATGCCCGCCCCACCCCCTGCAATCTTGCAAGTGCTGCCTGCGCTCCGCTCCGGGGGCGTGGAACGCGGCACGCTGGAAATTGCCGAGGCACAAATCGCGGCTGGTTACCGCGCCATTGTGGCTTCCGCGGGCGGGGACATGGTGCCGGCTTTGGAAGCACTCGGGGCGAAGCACGTCACCCTGCCGCTGACCGCCAAATCGCCCTTCGCCATCTGGCGCAATGCGGCGGCACTTGCGGCGCTGGCGCGGGCGGAAGGGGTTGGGCTGATCCATGCGCGTTCCCGCGCGCCGGCTTGGTCGGCGCAGATGGCGGCCAGACGCGCGGGACTGCCCTTCGTCACCACCTATCACGGTGCCTATAATGAGGGCTTTCCGGGCAAGCGTTTCTATAATTCCGTGATGGCGCGGGGCGACCGCGTGATTGCCATCAGCCATTTCATCGCCGATCTGATTCGCACCCGGCATGGCGTGGCGGAATCGCGCCTGCGCGTGATCCCGCGCGGCGTGGACCCGCGGCGCTTCGATCCTGCGCTGGTCAGCGCCGAAAGGCTCGAAAAGCTACGCACTGCCTGGAGCCTGCCGGAAGGCCACCCAATCATCATGCTGCCAGCGCGCGTGACGCGCTGGAAGGGCCAGATGGTGCTGGTGGAGGCCATGGCGCGGCTGCAAGGTGATTCGCTCGCGCTGCTGGTGGGGGATGCGGAAGAACGCCCGGCCTTCAAGGCGGAACTCCTCGCGCGGATTGAAAGCCTGGGGCTGAAGGAGCGCCTGCGTCTGGTGGGGCACGCGGCTGACATGCCGGCGGCGCTGCTGCTGGCGGATGTGGTTATCCATGCCTCCACCGATGCGGAAGCCTTTGGCCGCACGGTAATCGAAGCCCAGGCCATGGCGCGGCCGGTGATTGCAAGCGATCTGGGCGCGCCGCGCGAAACCGTGGCCGAGGGCATCACCGGTTGGCGCATCCCGCCCGGCGATGCGGCGGCGCTGGCGGGGGCCATCGGCAAGGTGCTGGCCCTGCCGGCGGCAGAACGCGCGGCATTCGGCACGCGGGCGCGGGCGGCGGTGCTGGCGGGCTACACAACGCAATCCATGCAGGCCGCGACCATCGCGGTTTACCGGGAATTGCTGCCATGACGCAGCGTATTCTGCTGATCAAGCTGGGTGCACTCGGGGATTTCGCCCAGGCTTTTGGCCCCTTCGCCGCGATCAGGACGCATCATCCGGGGGCCGAGATCACCCTGTTGACCACAGCGCCCTTCGCCCCCCTCGCCCGGCAAGCGCCCTGGTTTGACCGGGTTTGGGATAATGGCCGCCCCAGGGGCCTAGCCGCGCTTTGGGCTTTGGGGCGGAGGCTGCGCGCGGCGCGGTTCGACAGGGTTTATGATTTGCAGACCTCGGGCAGGTCATCGCGCTATCGCTGGCTCATCGGGCGCAGCGTGGAATGGTCCGGCATTGCCGCCGGCGCTTCCCACCCGCATGCCAATCCGCGCCGCGATTTCATGCACACGGTGGAACGCCAGCGGGAGCAATTGGCAATGGCCGGCATCAGTCATTTCCCGGCGCCTGAACTCGCTTGGCTGGATGCCGATATCACGCGCTTTGCCCTGCCGGAGCATTTTGCGCTGCTGATCCCCGGTGCCTCCCCCGGCCGGCCGGCCAAGCGTTGGCCGGTGGAAGCCTTCGGCGCCTTGGCGGGCGCGCTTGATCTGCCCGCCGTGATCCTGGGGGGGCCTGCGGAGGCAGCTTTGGGCGCGGCGATCAGCCAGGCGGCACCCTCAGCGCGCGATCTGACGGGCCAGACCAGCTTTGCCGATATCGCCGCACTCGCCCGGCGCGCCGCTTTTTGCATCGGCAATGACACGGGCCCGACCCATTTGGCCGCCGTGGCCGGCTGCCCGACGCTGGCGCTGTTTGGCGAAGATAGCGACCCCGCGCTTTGCGCCCCGCGCGGCCCGCGCGCGGCTGTGCTGCGCCGCCAGCCCCTTTCCGCCCTGCCCACTGCTGAAGTAAAGGCAGCGCTTCAGGAATTGATCTCATCACCCGCCGCAACGGCTTGACCCGGAAGGGGCCTCTGCCCATGGTCCGGCGGCGTTTCCACCAGATAGGATAAGCTATGCCCGCGATTACCCTGCCCGATGGTTCCATCCGCCAATTTGACGGCGCGGTGACGGGCACCACTATCGCGGCGGCGATTGGCCCTGGCCTCGCCAAGGCCGCGCTCGCCATGGAAGTGGATGGCAAGCTGCGCGATCTTTCGGCCTCCATCAGCCAAGACGCCAAGCTGCGCTTCATCACGCGCCGCGATCCCGAAGCGCTGGAGATGATCCGCCATGATTGCGCCCATGTGCTGGCGGAAGCCGTGCAGGCGCTTTACCCCGGCACGCAGGTCACGATCGGCCCTTCGATCGAAAACGGCTTCTATTACGATTTCGCCCGCAATGATCCCTTCACGCCGGATCACTTCGCCAAGATCGAAGCGAAGATGCGTGAAATCATCGCGCGCAATGACGCTTTTCTGCGCGAAGAATGGGAGCGCGAGGATGCCATTCGTTTCTTCACTGAAAAGGGCGAACGCTACAAGGCGGAACTGATCCAGGATTTGCCGAAATCCGAGATCATCAGCATCTACAAGCAAGGTGCCTGGACGGATCTTTGCCGCGGCCCGCATATGCGCGGCACGGGCGATATCGGCACTGCCTTTAAGCTGATGAAAGTGGCCGGCGCCTATTGGCGCGGCGATCATCGCAATGCCATGCTGAGCCGGATTTACGGCACCGCCTGGCGCGACCAGAAGGAACTCGACGCCTATTTGTTGCAGTTGGAAGAAGCGGAAAAGCGCGACCACCGCAAGATCGGCAAGGAAATGGGGCTGTTCCACCTCCAGGATGAAGCGGTGGGTTCGGTCTTCTGGCATCCCAAGGGCTGGCGGCTTTATCGCACCGTGGAAGCCTATATGCGCCGGCGGCTTGATATTGCCGAGTATCAGGAAGTGAAGACGCCGCAGCTGGTGGATCGCAAGCTTTGGGAAGCGTCCGGCCATTGGGAGAAATTCCGCGAAAACATGTTCGTCGCGCGCGTGGAAGACGAAGATGAAAAGGACCGCGTGCTCGCGCTGAAGCCAATGAATTGCCCCTGCCATGTGCAGATTTTCAATCAGGGCTTGCGTTCTTATCGGGAATTGCCATTGCGCATGGCGGAATTTGGCGCCTGCCATCGCTATGAACCATCAGGCGCGCTACACGGCATCATGCGGGTGCGGAGCTTTGTGCAGGATGATGCGCATATCTTCTGCGCCGAAGAACAGATCGCCGATGAGACAGTGCGTTTTGTGGCGCTGCTGTCGTCCATCTATCGCGATTTCGGCTTTACCGAATTCCGCGTGAAATTCTCCGACCGCCCGGCGCGGCGCGCGGGCACGGATGCGGTGTGGGATCAGGCGGAAGGTGCGCTGAAAGACGCCTGCCGCATCGCGGGCGTGGAATATGAACTCAACCCCGGTGAGGGCGCCTTTTATGGCCCCAAGCTGGAATTCGTGCTGCGCGATGCGATTGGCCGGGATTGGCAATGTGGCACGCTGCAAGTGGATTTCGTGCTGCCGGAACGGCTGGATGCGGAATATGTCGCCGAAGATGGCGCCCGCCGCCGCCCCGTTATGCTGCACCGGGCCATCCTCGGGTCTTTTGAACGATTCCTGGGTATTTTGATCGAAGAACATGCCGGGCGCTTCCCGCTTTGGCTCGCGCCCGTTCAGGTGGTGGTGGCGACCATTGTGGATGAAGCCGCCCCCTTCGCCCGTCAGGCGGCTGCGGCTTTGCAAAAGGCCGGGGTCGCGGTTTCGCTTGATCTCAGAAACGAAAAAATCAACCGCAAGGTGGTGGACCATATTGACCAGCGCGTGCCGGTGCTGGCCGTGATTGGCCGGCGAGAAGCTGAGGAAGGCACCATTGTGCTCCGCCGCCTGCCGGGGCGGGATCAGGAAACGCTGAAGCTTGCTGATGCGGTGGCGCTATTGGCCGCCGAGGCAACGCCGCCCGATCTGCGCGGATAAGGCAACATTCAGAAAGGATTTGACCGCCCAAGGGCCGCAAACCTCAAGTGAAACTTGCAGCCCGCCGCCCAAAAGCCCATAAAAGCGCCATTCTGATAACCTCGACAGGAGAGTACCATAGCTCGACCCCCTATGCCCGCCGCCCAGCAGGCCCCAGCACGTGAAGGCCCGCGCATCAATGATGAAATCCGCGTCCCTCAGGTCCGCCTGATTGATGATGCCGGAGAGATGATCGGCGTGATGTCCGCTCGCGAAGCGCTGATCCGCGCTTATGATGCGGGGCTTGATCTTGTCGAAATCTCACCCAACGCGGTGCCGCCTGTCTGCAAAATCCTGGATTACGGGAAATACAAATACGAGCAGCAGAAAAAGGCGAATGAGGCGCGCAAGAAGCAGAAGGTCGTCGAAATCAAGGAAATCAAGGTTCGCCCGAATATTGATGACCATGATTACGAAGTGAAGATGAAGCAGATGCGGAACTTCATCGGCGAAGGCGACAAGGTGAAGGTGACACTACGCTTCCGTGGCCGCGAAATGGCGCACCAGGAATTGGGCGTGAAGGTGCTGGAACGCATCCGCAATGACCTGACGGAGTTGGTGAAGGTCGAACAAATGCCCAAGCTGGAAAACCGCCAGATGGTCATGGTGGTGGCGCCGAAATAGGCGTTTCCTTTCCTTGCGTGATCCGGACCGGCGGATCACGCTTCCAAATATTGCTTGTTATCCCGATGAGGCTTTGGCGTTTACTTGCCTTGCCGTAATGAGCCTCACCGCCCATAAGGCTTGCTTACCCGCCGCCCCTTAAGCAAGCCATGCCCGAAAGCGCCCTCGCCAGACTGGAAATTGCCGCCGCCCGCCAGCCTGAAGGCGCGATGGAACTTCTGCTGGCAACGATGCGGCGCCTTGCCTCCGGCACCAGCCTTGAGGAGCTTGCCGCGCCTGAGGCGCCACAGCCGATTGAGGTTTTGGCCACGCGCCTTGCAGCGGCACTTGCGCGCTTCCTGACAGACACTCGCCTCCGCTTTGATGATAGCGCCTTGCTGCGCTTGGCCGCTATCGGGCGCGTTGCAGATCACATCCATGCCATCAGTGGCTTTGGCAGTTCGGACCATATTCTGCGCGTGCTGGGCGCGGGGGATACGGATGCGCTCAAGCGTCTTATCCAGGAAGACAGGCGTGCTTTCGCCAAGGCTTGGCTGGCATTTTCGATCGATTCGGCATTGCCGATTGATGTCCGGACCTTGTTGGAAGCGCCAGCACCCCTCGCGCTGCTGGCCAGCATGGGGCTGATTTCGCAAAAACCCATCCTGACCGAAGCAGGCCATGCGCGCCGCGAAGCGCTGGTCAGCCTGGCCGGGCGGCTCCAGCCCGTGCCGCTGCCGCTTTCACCGGATCATCTGGTGTTGCTCTCAGCGGCTTGGATGCTCTGTTCCTATGCCGCGGCACGCGACAAGCATGGCATCAAGCCAGTGCTGAACCGCGTGCTGCGCCATTGGGGGGTGGGGATTGGCTTAAGCGATGCTGTCCTGCCCACAACGCGCGCCTTGAAGACCCGCCCGACCCTGTTGGTCGCGGCTGAGATCATGCATTCCAACCATGTTCAGTATCGTTATTTCGGGCAGTATCTGCGGCAATTGCGCCAGCGCTTCCATCTTGTGTTGCTGACCGAGGAATCGCAGGCGGATCACCATGCGCGCAGCCTTTACAATGAAGTGCATGTCTTCAAGCGCGAAGGTGGCACAGGCTATTTCAACAAATTGCTGGACCAGATCAAAGCCATCGCCCCGGATATGATTTTCTGGTTGAGTGTTGGCATGCGCCATTGGGGGCCGCCGCTCGCCAATTTCCGCTTGGCACCCATTCAATTCGTGGGGCTCGGCCATTCGGCTTCCACCTTTTGCGACACCATGGATTATTACGTCACCGAAGCGGGCTATGTCGGTGATCCCGCGCTGCTTTCGGAACAGGTGGTGCTGCTGCCGCATGAAAGCCTGATCTTTGAAAGATCACCGCATTACAAGCCTGTCGCGCCGGTCCTGCGGGAAAGCGCGCAGCCCTTGCGCGTGGCGCTGCCATCCAATCTGCTGAAGCTCAATCCGCATTTCATCGGCGTCTTGCGGCGTATTCGGGAAAAGGCCCGTCGGGCCTTGGAATTTCGCGTCTTCCCCAATGTCTCGGGGCTGGAATTGCTAGCCACGCGGCGTGTTTTTGATCAGCGGCTACCCGGCAGCATCGTGCATCCGGTCATGGCCTATAACGCCTATCTTACTGAACTGAATGCCTGCGATCTGAACCTGAGCCCCTTCCCTTTTGGCGGGCTGCACAGCGTTGTGGATTCGCTCCGTCAGGGCATTCCCGTGGTGGCTTTGGAAGGGCTTGATCTGCATGCGCGCACGGATTCCATGCTGCTGCGCCGGCTTGGCATGCCGGAATGGCTGATTGCCCAGGATGAGGAAGCCTATATCGCCGCGGCGCTGCGTGTGATTGATGATGACACGGAACGCCTGGCGCTCAGCCGCCAGGCGCTGGCGCTCGATATTGACCGCGTGCTGTTCGGCGATGCCGCAACACCCCTCAAGCGCGATGTGGTGGATACGATTTGGTGGATTTACCAGAATCATGAGGCAATCAAGGCCTCCGGCCGCAAGGTATTTCGCGCTGAAGATCGGAAGGTTTTTCCCTAACGGCTGACCCGGGTGCTTTCAGGCGCCGTACCCCGACATTACATGTGGGTGATGTCCAAACCCGCCCTTCTTTGGTTCCGCCAGGATTTGCGCCTTGCCGATAACACAGCGCTACATGCCGTGGCCGATCGCCCGATCCTGCCTGTTTTCATTCTGGACCCGGACGCCGCCGGCGCCTGGGCCGAAGGCGGTGCTTCGCGCTGGTGGCTGCATCACAGCCTTGGCTCCCTGTCGCGTGATCTGAAGGCCCTTGGCGCGCCGCTTCTGGTGCTGCGCGGCGCGGCTTTGGACCTTTTGCCCAAGCTGGCCGCCGAGATCGGCGCCGATGAAATCCATGCCGGGCGCCTGACCGAACCCTGGGCGCGCGCGCGCGACGCCAAGCTGGCGGAAGCCCTGCAAGGCGCAGGGCGGAAGCTGGTGCTGCATCGCTCAGCCCTGCTGCATGAACCACATCTGGTCCGGACCGGGGCCGGCAAGCCCTATGCGGTCTACACGCCCTTTTCGCGCACGCTATTCGGTTTTGGCGACCCTGCCGCACCGATCCCGGCGCCTGAGCGCGTACGGGCAGCCTCAGGCGCGCCCCAAGGGTTGGATATCGCTGCCCTTGGCCTGCTGCCTCGCCCGCCTGAACCCGATTGGGCGAGGGGCTTCGGCGCAATCTGGCAGCCGGGGGAAGCAGGGGCCGCGCAGCGGCTGGCGGAGTTTCTGGCCCATGGCGTCAATGCCTATGCCGACCGGCGCAATGAACCGGCGGCCAAGGGCGGGACCTCTGGCCTTTCGCCGCATTTGCATTTTGGCGAAATCTCGCCTCGCCAGGTTTGGGTCGCGGCGCGGGAAGCAGCACCGCATGGCGGCGCGGGGCTGGAGACCTTCCTGAAGGAAGTGCTGTGGCGGGAGTTTTCCCATCATCTGCTTTGGCATCGCCCGGAAATGCCGGAAGCGCCCTTGCGCGCCGATTTCGCCGCCTTCCCCTGGGCGCCGGATGCGGCGCTGCTCCGCGCCTGGCAGCGCGGGCAGACCGGCTACCCGATTGTGGATGCCGGCATGCGCCAGCTTTGGCAGACCGGCTGGATGCATAACCGCGTGCGCATGATCACGGCTTCGTTTCTCGTGAAACATTTGCTGCAGCCCTGGCAGGAAGGTGAGGCTTGGTTCTGGGATACGCTGGTGGATGCGGACCTCGCGGCCAATAGCGCTTCCTGGCAATGGGTTGCTGGCTGCGGGGCGGATGCCGCGCCCTATTTCCGCATCTTCAACCCGGTGCTGCAGGGTGAGAAATTCGACCCCGAAGGTGCCTATATCCGCGCCTGGTGCCCGGAATTGGCCAAGCTGCCGGCGCGCTACATCCATAAGCCCTTTGAGGCGCCGGAGATGATTCTGCGCGGCGCCGGGGTGGCGCTTGGCCAGACCTACCCGAAGCCGGTGATTGATCTGGCCACGGGCCGGGCGCGTGCCTTGGCGGCCTTTGCGGGGTTGCGCGCGGGATGATCACGGCGCGAAGGCTGCGCGACGCCGGCTTTTCCGGGCTGCGCGTGGTGGGTGATGTGCATGGAGAGGCTGAGGCTTTCGCATCTGCCTTGGCGGGGGCCGAAGCACTTCGGCTGTTCATCATCCAGCTTGGCGATTTGGTGGATTACGGGCCGGATAGCCCCGGCGTCTTGCGCCAAGCCTTCGCCATGCTGGACGCCAAGCGCGGCATTTTCCTGCTGGGCAATCATGAACATAAGCTCAGGCGCGCGCTGATTGGCCATGCCAGCGCCAAGCTTTTCGTCGCCCCCGAAGGCTTGGGCAAAACACTCGAGCAATTGAACGCTGCCCCGGATGGCGATGCCTTGGCAGAGCGTGCGGTGGCCGAGATTGCCAGCGCACCGGCTTGGCTAAGAATGGGTCAGGCCATGTTCATCCATGCCGCCTATCATGATGCCATGCTGTTCCGCGCACCGCCGGAAGATGCCGGGGTGCGTCGCCCCGATGGCGCGCTTTCCCGCGCCTTATACGGAGAGGTGACCGGCCAGCGCGGACCGGATGGCTACCCAATGCGCGCCACCCGCTGGGTTGGGCGGATACCCGATGGCATGACCGCCTATGTTGGGCATGACAATCGCTCCACCGATGGGCGCCCGCATGAGATGCGCGGCGCGCTGGGGGGGCGGGCGATGTTCCTTGATACCGGCGCGGGCAAGGGCGGTGCGCTGGCCTGGATTGATCTGCCGTTTGAGACGCTGGGGCAGCCCTAATTCAACCCCATAGCTTCGGATTGGCCAAATCCCGCGCAATGCGTTCGGCGGCAGCGTCCAGCAAAGCCTCCCCCTTCGCGGCCGTCGCACTCCGCGCATCACCAATCACGCCATTGGCGCTGAGTTCCTTGAAGGAACGCCGCCGCGCGAGTGCTGCCGGTTGGCCTTCAACCCGCGTGCTATGCGGGCCATGCTGTTCGGCAAGCCGCGCGGGGCGCACCGCTTCGGGCATCAGGGTCATGACCATGGAAGCCTCAGCCTCACACGCATGCAGCACATTCGATTGGCGTTCCAGAATGGGCGCGAAGGCATCACCCGCCATATGCCAATAGGTTGCGGCGGCAATCGGAATGCCGCTTTCGGCCTGCGCATCAACGGCGGCGACCGCCACCGCTTCGGCATTGCCGCCATGGCCATTCAGCAGCATGGCGCGCTTGAAGCCGGCGCGCGCGGCGGAACGCACAATGCCGCGCAATACGCCCGCAAAAGCCGCGTAATCCAGCGTGACCGTGCCGCCAAAAGGCACGTGATGTTCCGCCAAGCCGGTCCAGACGCAGGGGGTCACCACCACCTGTTCGCCGGCTGCCACCATGCGCTGCGCCACGCGATGCGCGACACCCGTGGCGCAGATGATGTCAACGCCGGTCGCGAGCGCGGGCCCATGTTGTTCCAAGGATGCCACAGGAATGATCACCAAAGCCCCCGCTGCCGCGCGGGCATTGAGTTCTTCGGATGTCAGTTTCATCCATTCGATTTCGGTCGTCATAAGCGTCACTCCGTTCACAATGGAAAAGGCCCGTTCCGCATTGGCGGCAAGGGGAGATGCCAGAGCTGATCATCTGGTGCGTCAAGCCCGCATCCCCGGCCCGTCCAGAAATTCCCGCGCCTTGGCACGCATGGCGGCGAGTTTTTCGGGCTTTAGTTTGCGCAAGCCCATCACCGGCATGGCCATGCGCGGGTTGCGTGCAAATTCCTCCGCATGGCGGGCGATGAAATCCCAATAGAGGAAATTGAATGGGCAGGCGCGCGGCCCCACCGCATCCTTCGCATCATGCGCGCAGCCGCGACAATAATCGCCCATGCGGTTGATATAGGCCGCAGACGCCGCATAGGGCTTGGACGCCATGACCCCGCCATCGGCATACAGCGCCATGCCCTGGGTATTGGGCAATTCCACCCAATCAAAGGCATCGGCATAGACGGAAAGATACCAGCGATTGACCTCATGCGGATCAAGGCCCGCGATCAGCGCGAAATTGCCAGTGATCATCAGGCGCTGGATGTGGTGCGCATAGGCGTGATCACGCGTCTGCCCCACGGCTTGCGACATGCAGCGCATGGAAGTCTCCGCGCCCCAATAAAACGCCGGCAAGGGGCGCTTGGCGGCAAGCGCATTGCCTTCTGCGTAGCCTGGCATCAGCAGCCAATAAAGCCCGCGCACATATTCGCGCCAGCCGATGATTTGGCGAATGAAGCCTTCAACCGCATTCAGTGGGGCCTTGCCATCGCGCCAGGCTTGCTCGGCGGCGAGGCAAATCGCGCGCGGATCGAGCAGACCAATATTCAGGCTGGTTGAAATCAAGGAATGAAATAGAAAGGGCTGCCCCGCCGCCATGGCGTCCTGGTAATCGCCAAAGCGGGGCAGGCGATCACGGATGAAGGCAGCCAGCGCCGCTTGGGCATTACGGGCTGTGACGGGCCACGCGAAGTTCTCTGCCGCGCCGAAATGCGCGCCGAAACGCGCACTGACCAGGGCGATCACATCGCGCGTGATCTCATCAGGCGCAAAGCGCGGCGCGGCGGGGGGTGTCACGCCGGCGGGCAGGCTCGCGCGGTTTTCGGCATCGTAATTCCAGGCGCCGCCGGCCGGTTCATCGCCTTCCATCAGCAGGCCGGTTTCGCGGCGCATCTCCCGATAGAAGAATTCCATGCGGTATTGCTTGCGCCCCTTGGCCCAGGCGCGAAAGCGCGGCAGGTCGCAGACAAAGCGATGATCGGGGCGGATTTCTACAGGTAAGCCAAGCGCTTTCTCCCACGCCTCCATATCCTGCAAGACGCGCCATTCGCCGGGATGGGTTGCGATGATGCGCTTTGGGCGATGCCGCGCGACGGCGCGCGCCACTTCACCGGCAAAACTTTGCGTATTCGCTGGATCATCCAGGCGGATGTAATCCACGGCCACGCCGCGTGCCTCCAAGGCGCGGGCGAAATGGCGCATCGCAGATAGGATCAGGATGATTTTTTGCGGATGATGCGGGACATAAGTGCATTCCGCCATCACCTCCATCATCAAGACGCGGTCCCGCGCGGGATCGAGCCCCTCAAGCGCGGACACACCAGGCGTCAATTGGTCGCCCAACACCACGCGCAGGGTTTGGGTCTTGCTCATCCGATCGGCTCATAAACAACGGCGCTGCCATCCTCACCCTTGGTGGCAAGCGCGATCCAGCGGCCTTGAGTGTCGTAGCGCGCCACGGCTTCAACCTCGCCATTCAGGCTGTATTGCACAGCGCCATTTGGGGCGGTGCCGCGCGTGGCGGCGGTTTGCAGCAGCGTGCCATTCAAGGGGCGGATCAGGGGCCGGGCGAAATGCGCGCCATTCCACCAGGTCAGTGGCGCGGCATTGGCCGGCAGGCGCGCTTCACCCGCTGGCCCGCGCGCCAGCAGCGCATTGCCTTCAGCCACCACGCGCGCTTCGGTGACTGTGCCATTGCGGTCATGGCGTGATGCCAGGCTTTGCAGCCGATCACCCGCCCATTCTTCCGTAATGTCATGACGCAGACGGAAAACCGTGAAGCCGGCCAGCTTCACCTGCAAGGCGGTTTCAGTTTGCACGGAAAGCTTCCCGGCATTGCCAGAAAGCCGCACCTGATGCGTGCCAATCTCTCGGCCTTCGCGCAGCACACGAAACCGCACCGGGCCAGGGGCGGCGAAGGCAGCGGCGGGCAGCAGCAGCCCAGGCAGCATGACAAAGGCACGACGCGATATCATCCGCGGCTCCGCACAGTGGAACGGCCGCCATCCACGGCCATGATCTGGCCGGTAATCCAGCCCGCCTGGTCCGATAGCAGAAAATCCGCGAGCGCGGCGGCATCCTCCCCCTCCCCCAACCTGGGGATCGGGTGTTGCTTGGCAATCGCATCGGCCATTTGTGCATTTGCCAGCAAGGGGGCGGCCATGGTGCTGCGGGTCAGCGATGGCGCGATGCAATTGATGCGAATGGCAGGCGCCAATTCAGCGGCGAGGGCAACGGTCAGCCCCTCTACCGCGCCCTTGGCGGCGGCAATCGCCGCGTGATTGGTAAAGCCCGCCCGGGCCGCGATGGACGAAAACAGCACCACCGAACCACGCCCCGCCGCCAGCGCATCCTGCGCGGCCTGAATGGCAAGCGCAGCGCCCACCGCATTCAGGCGAAAGGCCGTGAGCATATCGGCCTCGGTCACGCGTTTCAGGGGCTTCAGCGCAATGGAGCCGACGCAATAGGCCAGCCCCGCCAAGGGGCTGCCAGCGGCGGCGACCGCGCCACGCAAGGCAGCGAGGTCTTCCACATCAGCGGGGATTGCCTGGCTGCCTGGGATTTCGGCGGCAAGCGCGGCCAGCCGGGCGGCATCGCGCGCCACCAAAACCGGGCGCTGCCCGCGCGCCGCGACGCGCCGCGCCAAAGCCGCCCCCACCGCCCCCGTTGCGCCCAGAATCAGAATTGATGTGTCAGCCATGCTGTCCTCCACTTTCCTGTCACCAAATGGTCATGGTCAGCAAAAGCGCGAGGGGCGCGACAAGCGGCGCGCGCCGTGCCAGAATAAGGGTTCGATGCGTCAACTGCTTCTCCTGCGCCACGCCAAATCCGCCTGGGATGACCCGGCGCTGGCGGATCACGCACGCCCCTTGAATGGCCGGGGCAAACGCGCGGCGGCGGCGATGGCAAACGCGATGCGCGGGCTGGGGCTTGCGCCCGATGTGGTGCTGGTATCTTCCGCCCGGCGCACGCTACAAACGCTGGAGGCGCTTTCGCCCTTGCCCGATAGCCCCATCATTGAACCGATGGATGAGCTTTATTTGGCATCCTGGCAGAATCTCCTTGGGCTGTTGCACCGCGTGCCAGAGACGGCGCGGAGTGTCCTGCTGATCGGCCATAATCCCGGCCTGCATGATCTGGCGCTCGCGCTCACGGGGGCAGACGCCATGGCGCGCAGCCGGGAGGCACGGCGGATGGCGGAAGCCTTCCCAACGGCCGCCTTGGCGGAATTCAGCATCTCCAGCCCTTGGGCCACGCTGGCTGAGGGTGGCGGGCGGCTGGTGCGCTTCGTGATCCCGGCTGATTTGCCGGAAATGGCGGCATGATTCCCGGGGACCAACAAGCCGCTGACCATGACGACGCAATAACGCCAGAAATCGAACCATCGCTCGATCTTGAATTTACCTTGCCAGCCGCGGAATTGGGCCAGCTTGCCCGTTTTCCGATCTTGATAGCGCTGCGCCAGGGGCGCATCAGCACCAGCGCCGAGGAACTCCGCTGGCTGGATACGCCAGGCGGTGCGCTTGCGGCCAATGGCACCTTGCTTGAGGCACCAAAGCGCGGGCCAAGGCGGCTGATGGCCCTTAATGCGGCTGACGAAGCGCCCTGGCATCCAGGCCAAGTCCTGCCGCCCTTGGCACTGCTTGCGCCCGATGAAATGCCAGAGGCAGCCGGGGGCCAAAGCCTGCTGCCGTTGGCTGCCTTCATTGGCAAAAGACGCAAACAGCGCCTGTTTATTGGTGACGCGGTGGTCACCTTGAGCGTGCTTGAAGGGCATCTGCGCGCCGTGGCGGCCGAACGCGACGTGGCGCGGGTTTTCCTGTCCGGTCCGACGCCCGCCGTGTTGGACCTGGCCCGGCGCCTTGCGGCGGCGCTGCGCTTGCTGCCGCCCACCCAAAGCCTGGGCGCTGAGGCGCTCAGGCTGGCGAGCGGGCAGCTGCCCATGCCCCGCCGTCGCGGTGCGCCAGATACGTCTGAGGCGATGAGCGCCGAGGCCTGCTTCACCATGTCCATCGGGCATTTGCTGGAAGTGGCGCTGTATTATGCGCCGGTGGCGCGGGCCGGGCTTGATCATGAAGGCGTGCATCAACTGCGCGTTGCGATGCGCCGCTTGCGTTCGGTGCTGCGCGTATTCCGCCCGATCACGGGCTGCCCGCAAAGCCGCGCTTTGGATGCGGCACTCAGGGGGATGCTGGGGCTTTTGGGGCCGGCGCGGGATTGGGACGTGTTTCTGGCCGGAATCGGGGCCGATATGGCCGGGTTGCTGCCCAATGACCGCCGCCTGCGATCCCTGCTGCGCGCGGCGGAAACCGAACGACAGGCAGCCTATCAGGCGCTTGGTGAAGCGCTTGATGGCCCGGGCTGGCGGGGCATGTTGCTTTCGGGCATCGCGTTTCTGCTCGAACGGCCCTGGCGGGCGGGGGCCGATGCCGCAAGGCTGGACCGGCTGGCGGCATCACCCCGGGAATTCGCGGAATTGATGCTTGAAAAGCGCTGGCGCAAGCTCGGCGCCGCTGGGGCGGAAATTGCCACCCTGCCGACTGAGGCGCTGCATGAGCTTCGGCTTGACGCCAAGCGCCTGCGCTATGCGGCGGAGGTATTCGCGCCGGTATTCCCACAGAAGGCGGCGCGGCGCTTTCAGCGCCGTTTGGCGGCGCTGCAAGAAGAATTGGGCCGCAGCAATGATGCGGCTGTGGCGCGCAGCCTGATACAAGTGCTGGAACGCGAAAAAGATACCGGCCGCGCCTGGGCGATTGGCGCAGTGGAAGGCTATTGCCTGGTGCGGTCCATCATGGACCGGGAAATGATTTTGGCGGCTTGGGAAAAACTGGACGATAAAGAGTCTTTCTGGTCAGGAGATTAGGGAGCTGTCTTCGCGTTTCGCTCGATACTGCCTCATTTATTTTACACTTTTCCCGGTTGTCGCGCGGCGCAAAAATCATTAATCAACTTTCCATGCGTGAACCAAGGCGTATCTTCAAAGGACGTCAACTAAGTCCCCGCTTCGGCGGTTCGGGGCTGGGAGTTGCTTGCGCGGTTTTGGCCGCACTTTTCCTGGGCTTTGGATTGCCTTCCAATCTTTTTGGCTCTGCGCCCGCGGATCGGTTCGTGACGGCTGAGGCCGCGCACATCCGCGTTTTTGATGGTGAAACGCTTGGCCTTGGGGATCGGATCATCCGGCTTTCCGGCATTGCGGCGCCTGTCCGCGGTGAGGCCTGTGGCAGTGATCCCGCGCGCGGAGATTGCGGCGCGGCGGCGGCCGCAAGGCTTGCGGCGCTGCTGCATGGCCAGGATGTGACCTGCCGGATTGAAGGCCATGATGGCTTCAGCCGCGGCCTTGGCCGCTGCATCGCCGGCGGGCGGGATGTGAATGCGGCCATGGTGGAGCAGGGATTTGCGCTAGCTTCCGGTTCCGTGTTGCGCCCTTTGGAAGTGGCGGCGCGGGATGGCCGCCAGGGGCTTTGGGCCGATGCCAGCCTGATGCCGGCCGAGTGGCGCCGGCGTTAGACTTCGGCGGTGCCTCCGCTTTGGTGCGGATTCCAGCATTTTGGCCCCTTCCTTCAAGCCCGATTCACGCTTTGCCTTTAGGCTTGCACGCAGCTTCAGTGCCAGGGTTTGCCAAGCTGACCTGTCCGCCCTTATCCTGCACCGCACCATGATTAAGCGCCCCCGCATCTGACGGTGGCGCATTGTTTTTGAGGAAGACGAGCATGACCACGACGCCCCAGGGGTCCATTACCATCACGGTAGATGGCACAAACAAAAGCACTAAGTTGCCGCTCTTGGGCGGCACGCTGGGCCCGCAGGTTGCGGATATCCGCAAGCTTTATGGTGATCTTGGCATTTTCACCTTTGACCCTGGCTATGGCGCGACCGCTTCCTGCGAAAGCACCATCACTTATATTGACGGCGATGCGGGCGTTTTGCTCTATCGCGGCTATCCCATTGAGCAATTGGCCGAAAAATCGAGCTTCCTGGAAATTTCCTATCTGCTGCTGAATGGCGATCTGCCCAATGCCGCGCAGTATGAGGAATTCCGCAAGGGTGTGACCTATCACACCATGCTACATGAACAGCTGCGCCGCTTCTTCGACGGCTTCCGCCGCGATGCGCACCCGATGGCGATCATGTGCGGTGTGGTTGGCGCGCTGGCGGCCTTCTATCACGACAATCTGGACATCAATGACGCGCGGCAGCGTGAAATCGCGGCCTTCCGCCTGATTGCGAAAGTGCCGACCATTGCGGCCTGGGCCTATAAATATTCCATCGGCCAGCCATTCATGTATCCGCGCAATGATCTGAGCTATGCGGAAAACTTCCTGTATATGCTGAACGCCGTGCCGGCTGAGCCTTGGGTGAATAACCCAATCCTGGCGCGCGCCATGGACCGCATCATGATCCTGCATGCGGATCACGAACAGAATGCCTCCACCAGCACCGTGCGTCTGGCCGGTTCAACCGGGGCCAATCCCTTTGCCTGTATTGCAGCCGGCATCGCCGCCCTTTGGGGCCCGGCGCATGGTGGCGCCAATGAAGCCGTGCTGAAGATGCTGGCGGAGATTGGGCATCCCAAAAATATTCCTGCCTTCATCAGCGAAGTGAAGGACAAGAACAGCCATACCAAGCTGATGGGCTTCGGCCACCGGGTCTATAAGAATTTTGACCCGCGCGCCAAGATCATGAAGGAAACCTGCCACGAAGTGCTGGCGGAACTCGGCATCAAGGATGAACCGCTGTTGGATATGGCGATGGAAATGGAACGCATCGCGCTTTCCGATGATTACTTCGTCAGCCGCAAGCTTTACCCGAATGTGGATTTCTATTCGGGCATCATCCTGAAGGCGATGGGCATTCCGACCCACATGTTCACCGTATTGTTTGCCGTGGCGCGCACGGTGGGCTGGGTGAGCCAGTGGAAGGAATTGATCGAAGACCCAAGCCAGCGCATTGGTCGCCCGCGTCAGGTCTATAGCGGTGCGGCGGAACGGCCTTTTGTGCCGATGGCGCTCAGGCCCTGATCGGCGGCTTGCCCCCTCTGGTTGACGACCAAGGGGGGCTTTAACCCTGTGGCAGTACAAAACAGGCCAATTTTTTAAGGCGTTCCATGCAATTATGCGTGTATGGACGCCGCCGACACGATCAACCAGAAGCCGAAAATTCGGCTAAAATTGACGCTGCCGACAAAGCCTTCGGGGGCGCCGTTAACCTTTCATTCATCTTTAGGGCCTAAGGTTTCAGGCATGCTCAGCTTGAATTCCATCGCGGCCTTCTCCCAGGAAATCGCGGCAAATGCCGGGATCATCCAAGCGCGTTCCCCGGTGCAGCCGGTGGATGCCCTGGGCAGCAAGCGTCAGGGGCAGCCCTCACCGCAGCGTTCGCTGGAAGCTGTGCCGCCCGCGCCGACCACGCCGATGCCGCGCGGTTCCTTGCTCGACCTCAGGGTCTGACGGCGTTTTCCCGAAATTGGTCGTTTTGGCACGGCGCTATTTGCCGTTGAGCGCTGTTATCACGCCCGCCATGGCGGCCTGAAACATCTCCGGCGTTAGCCGCCGCGTTGAGGTGTTGTAGCGGCTCACATGATAGGAATCGGCCAGGATCAGCCCATCCGGGAGGTGATGCTGCGCGCCATGGCCGAACGCAAAGCGCGTCGCCGGAATGCCCTTGGCGCGAAGCAATGCGTTATGCGCCACCACCCCCAAAGCTAGCACCACGCGCAGGCGGGGCATGGCGGCAAGCTCGGCCTTCAGAAAATCATTGCAGGCGCGGATTTCGATAGGCAGCGGCAGGTTTTCGGGCGGCACGCAGCGCACCGCATTGGCGATCCGGCAGCCCGTAAGTTCCATGCCATCCATGGGGTCTTCACGATAGGCGCCGCGCGCAAGCCCGTTTTCCAGCAGCGTCGCGTAAAGCAGTTTCCCGGCGAAATCCCCGGTGAAGGGCCGCCCGGTGCGATTGGCGCCGCGCACGCCGGGTGCCAGGCCCAGCACCAGAAGCGGCGCCTCACGCGGGCCCCAGGACGGCACGGGCGCGTTATGCCAGCCAGGCTCCTTCGCCCGATTGGCGGCGCGATATTCGGCAAGCCTTGGGCAGAGCGCGCAATCGCGCCCCGGTGCCGTCGTTTCGCTCATTCAGCTTCGATATCCGGGGCCTCTCCATAGGGGTCAGCCGGGGTTGCGCGGCTTGGCCTTGCCGCGGCGGCGGCGGGCGGAGCGGCGGGGCGGGGGGCGCGGGCTTCCGGCGGTGGGCGGCGGGCGATCTCAGGCCCGATATCGGCCAATTCCAGAAAGCCATCGACCTGGCGGCGCAATTCATCGGCGATCATGGGCGGCTGGCTTTCCATGGTGGACACCACCGTCACCTTCACGCCCTGGCGCTGCACAGCCTCCACCACGCGGCGGAAATCGCCATCGCCGGAAACCAGCACCGCGTGGTCCAGATGCGGCGCCAATTCCATCATATCCACAGCCAATTCGATATCCATATTGCCCTTGATGCGGCGCCGCCCGGTCGGGTCTGCCTGTTCCTTGGCGGGCTTCGTCACCACGCGCCACCCATTATAGGCTAGCCAATCGGTCAGCGGGCGCAGCGGCGAGTAATCCTCGGTCTCGATCAGGGCGGTGTAGTAGCAGGCGCGCACCAGATAGGTGGACCCGCCGAAAAACCGCAGCATGGCGGCGAAATCCACCTCGAACCCCAGGGCCCTTGTGGCGTAATAGAGATTGGCCCCATCAACGAAAAGACCAACACGTTCCAGGCCAGCCTGGCGCCGAGCAACATGAGCAGACATCAAATGATCCTTATTGGTTTGAAGAGTGGTTTGAAACCAGCGTTCAAATACGGACAGTTTTGTTACACCAGACTTCCAGCGCTGTCATGCCCAGCATCCTGATCGCCATTGGCGCCAATCTGCCGGCGGGCGATGGCGCGCCACCCTTGGCAAGCTGCAAGGCGGCTTTGGCCGCGTTGGCCGCCCTGCCGGGGCTTCGCTTGGTCGCGGCATCCCGCTGGTGGGAAAGCGCGCCCATTCCGCCCAGCCCGGCCTCTCCCCGCTATATGAACGGGGTTGCCCTAATGGAAGGCGCGGCGGATCCGGCGGGGTTGCTGGCTGCGCTGCAAGCCATTGAAAACGCTGCCGGGCGCACCCGGCCCTATCCCAATGCCCCGCGCATCTTGGACCTTGATATCATTGATATGGATGGGCTGATGCGCGATGCGCCGGACCCGGTGCTGCCCCATCCACGCGCCCATTTGCGTGGCTTTGTTTTGCATCCCTTGGCCGAGGTGGCGCCAGGCTGGGTGCATCCGCGCCTGAAGCAGCCGATTGCGGCTTTGATTGCCGCCCTGCCGACGCAGGATTTGCGCCCCCTCACCGACGCGTGACGCCCCAGGCGCTTGAAATCCTTGCAAAGCGGCGCCGGGGCGACTATTTGACCCAAAGAACCGGTCCAGCCGGGCGCCCGGCCACCGCCGCGCGCCCCTTTTGTCTTTGGAGCCCTCATGGCGCGCGTCACCGTTGAAGATTGCATCGAAAAGATTCCGAACCGCTTTGAACTCGTGCTGATGGCAGCGCAACGGGCGCGCAATATCAGCCGGGGCGAGCAGATCACGATTGATCGTGACAATGACAAGAACCCGGTCGTGGCGCTGCGCGAAATCGCCGAAGGAAAGGCTGATCTTCCCGCGCTGGAAGCTGACCTGATCAAATCCTTGCAGCGTGCGCCGGAACCGGAGCCTGCCGAGGAAGAAGTGATTGACCTGATCGCGACCGATGAGAACATCTTCGGGATCATGGATGTGCAGGAAGAAGCCCTTCCTGAAGCCGGCCCCGAAGACATGGCGCCCGATGATCTGGAAGCCGCCATCGCCGCCGAACTTGGCGGCAAACGATAGGAAGGCCGATGGGGCGAAGCGTCAGCACCTGCTTCCCCCCGGATTTTCCCCGCGCGCCTGAAGGTCTGGCCGCGGGGCGCGCCCTTTCGCCCGGCGCTGAACTTGCTTCCCATGTTCTTGCCTATGATCCGCGCGCCGATGGGGCGCTGATTACCTCGGCCTATGACATGGCGGCCGAAGCCCATGCGCCGCAAAAGCGCGATGATGGGCAGCCCTATATCGTGCATCCTTTGGCGGTGGCAGAAATCCTGGCGGGGTATCGGCTGGATACCGGGTCCATCATCACCGCGCTTTTGCATGACACGGTTGAGGATACGCCGCTCAAGCTTGGTGATATTGAAGGCCGCTTCGGCAAGGAAGTCGCGCGGCTTGTAGATGGCGTCACCAAGCTGACACGGCTTGAACTGCAATCCGAACGCACCAAACAGGCAGAGAATTTCCGCAAACTTGTGCTGGCGATGAGCGAGGATATCCGCGTGCTGCTCATCAAGCTCGCGGATCGGCTGCATAATATGCGCACCATTTCGGGGATGCCGCAGCCGGAACGCCGCCGCAAACAGGCGCGCGAAACCTTGGAAATTTATGCGCCGCTCGCTGAACGCATCGGCATGGATGCGCTGAAGACCGAATTGGAAACCCTTTCCTTCCGCGAAATGAATGCGGAAGCCTGGCAGACCATTGCCGCGCGGCTGACCTATCTGCGTGGTCAGGGTGCCGATTTGATTGCGGAGATTGAGACGGATTTGCGCCGTGTGCTTGCTGATGCTGGCGTCACGGTGGTGGATATTCAGGGGCGGGAGAAATCGCCCTATTCCATCTGGCTCAAGATGCAGAAGAAGAATGTTGCGTTTGAGCAATTATCCGACATCATGGCCTTTCGCATCATCGTGCCGGAAAAGGGTGATTGCTACGCGGCCTTGGGTGCCATTCATTCCGCCTATCGCGTGGTGCCGGGGCGCTTCAAGGATTGGATGTCAACGCCCAAGACCAATGGCTATCAAAGCCTGCATACCGGCGTGACGGTGCCGGCGCGGCGCAATGCCAAGATCGAAGTGCAAATCCGCACCAAGGAAATGCATAACATTGCGGAAAATGGCGTCGCCGCGCATTGGAGCTACAAGCAAGGGCCCGGATCATCACGGGATCAGAAGCGCTATCCTTGGGTGCGCGATCTGCTCGAAATTCTGGAAAATGCTGCGGAGCCGCAGGAATTTCTGGAACATACCAAGCTTGAACTGCATCGCGACCGCGTGTTCTGCTTCACGCCCAAGGGTGATCTGATCGAATTGCCGCGCGGCGCCACGCCCGTTGACTTTGCCTATGAGGTGCATAGCCAGGTTGGCGATACCACGGTTGGCGCCAAGGTGAATGGCAAGATCGTGCCGCTCCGCCATGTGCTGGAAAATGGCGATCAGGTGGAGATTATCACCGCGCGCGGTGGCACGCCCAATCCGGGGTGGGAGCGTTTTGTTGTCACCGGCAAGGCGCGCGCGCGCATTCGCCGGGTCAATCACGCGCGGCAGCGTTCTGAGCAGCGCGAAGAAGGCCGCAGCGCCATTGCCAAGGCGTTTCGTGCTGCGGGGCTCGATTTTTCCGAAAAACTTGCCGAACCGGCGTTGAAGCCGCTGAAGCAGGCGGATTTTGAAGCGATGTGCATTGCAGTCGCCAGCGGCAACCTTTCGCCGCGCGATGTGCTGCATGCCGCGGTGCCGGAATTGCGCGCCGCACCACGTGGGGCGGACCCGCTGCCGCTTGCGCGGCCACGCGGGCGGCTGGGTGCCGGGCCAACCCTAATGCCAGGCAAGGCAGAACGCCAATCAGTGGCGAAGCGCGATGCGGCGCTTGGGGTGCGCGGCCTGGTCGCCGGCATGGCGGTCAGCTTCGCCGGCTGTTGCCACCCCCTGCCCGGGGATCGGATTCTGGGGATTGTCACCACCGGGCGCGGGGTCACGATCCATCGGCAGGATTGCCATGGCTTGCAGGCTTTTGCGGCAACGCCAGAGCGCTTCATTGATGTGGATTGGGATTATGATGGCGTCACCAAGGGTACGCATGTCGCGCGGGTGGAGTTGGTCGCGGAAAACCGCCCGGATGCGCTGGCGGGGGTGACCACGGCCATCGCCCGTCAGGAAGGGGCGGTAAATAGCCTCCGCATCACCAACCGGGCCGAGGATTGGTGCGAAGTGCTGGTGGATGTGGAAGTGCGCGATATTTCCCACCTGACCGCGGTGCTGGCAGCGCTCCGCGCCTGCCCCGGGATTACCCAGGTGGAACGCGGCAAGGGTTAGGGCAGCGCATGATCATTGGCATCGGGTCGGATATTCTGGATATCCGGCGCATTGAACGCACCATTGAACGCCATGGGGAGCGTTTTCTGGAGCGCATCTTCACGGTGGCAGAGCGTGCCAAGGCGGAAAAGCGCACCGAACGCATCCGTGCTGCCACCTATGCCAAGCGCTTTGCCGCGAAGGAAGCCGCTTCCAAGGCGCTTGGCACTGGGTTTCGCGCCGGCGTGTTTTGGCGCGATCTGGGGGTGGTGAATTTGCCATCGGGTCAGCCCACGCTGCGCCTAACCGGGGGGGCAGCAGAACGGCTGAAGGCCATTACGCCGGCGGGCCATGGCGCGGCGATTGCGCTCACCATGACCGATGAATTTCCCTATGCCCAGGCGATGGTGGTGATCACCGCCGTGCCGCTTCCTTGACAGGGCGCGCTACCCCGCTATGCCCTGCTCTGTCTTGGTGTTTCGCCGAGGTTTTGATGCCCCGATTGGGCGGATTTTGTTGGATGTGACATGGCCTTGCAAAGAACTGGCGGCTGGCTTGAAAGCGTAAAAACCATTGTTTATGCCGCCGCTATTGCGATTGGCATTCGCACGATTGCGTTTGAGCCGTTCAATATTCCTTCCGGGTCCATGATCCCTTCGTTGCAGGTCGGGGATTATCTTTTTGTGTCCAAATACTCCTATGGCTATTCACGACATTCCATGCCGTTCAGCCCCAATCTTTTCGAGGGGCGGATTTTGGCGTCCCCGCCCAAGCGCGGCGATGTTGCTGTCTTCAAGCTGCCACGCGATGGCAGCACGGATTACATCAAGCGTATTATCGGCCTGCCGGGTGATCGAGTGCAGATGCGCGCGGGCATTCTGTATTTGAATGGTGCGGCGGTGCGGCGCGAATTGCTTGGCCCCTATACGGTGGAAGGCGATGGGCCGCGCATCACGGTCAGGCGCTTCCGCGAATTCCTGCCCGCGATTGATGGCGCGCCCGGTGTGGCGCATGACATCCTGGAAGCATCCGATGATGCGCCCTTGGACAATACACCGGAATTTCGCGTCCCGCCCGGACATGTATTTGCCATGGGCGATAATCGCGACAATAGCCTTGATAGCCGCGCGATGAATGCAGTGGGCTTCATCCCGATTGAAAACCTGGTGGGCCGGGCGGAGATTATTTTCTTTTCGGTGGATGGGTCCACTCCCTTTTGGCAGGTATGGAACTGGCCCTTTGCCATTCGCTGGTCGCGGCTGTTCAGCACGGTCAAGTGATGCGTCTAGACAAAGCATGAGTGCTGATCTGGAAGCGCGGTTGGGCCATCATTTTGCTCGACCGGAATTGCTGACGCGCGCGTTGACCCATAGCACCGATGCGGAAAGCCGCGGCGAAGGCTTGCTTTCCAATGAGCGTTTGGAATTTGTCGGCGACCGCGTGTTGGGGCTTTGCATCGCTGAATGGCTGGCCGAGCGTTTTCCGGATGAACGTGAAGGCGATCTGGCAAAGCGGCTTTCCATGCTGGTATCCGCCGATACGCTTTGCAAGGTGGCCGAAGAACTGGGGCTTGGCGCTGATTTGCGCATGCCCGCGCGCTATCGTGCCACGGGGCTGATGGGGCCGCGCAACCTGCTTTCCGATGCGTTTGAAGCGGTGCTTGGCGCGATTTATCTGGATGGCGGGATCGCGCCCGCACGCGCCTTGGTGCGGCGCTGCTTTGCCGGGTTGATGGAGGCGGATTTGCGCCCGCCAACTTCCGCCAAGAACCGCTTGCAGGAATGGACTTTGGGGCGTGGCCTTGGGCTGCCGGTTTATGGGTTGGTGCAATCAAGTGGCCCTGCCCATGCGCCGCGCTTTGTTATCCGCGTGCTGGCAGCCGGGCGGGAAGCAGAGGGTGAAGGTGATAGTAAACGCGCCGCCGAACAGGCAGCGGCAGAAGCCTGGTTGAAGGGTTTGGAAACATGACAACGCGTTGCGGGTTGATTGCGATTCTGGGCGCGCCCAATGCCGGCAAATCCACGCTGGTGAATAGGCTCGCCGGCAGCAAGGTTACAATTGTCTCACCGAAGCCGCAGACAACGCGGTTTCGCGTGCGCGCGGTGGTGATGCGCGGTGAAAGCCAATTGGTGCTGGTGGATACGCCTGGCATTTTCACGCCGCGCCGGCGGCTCGATCGCGCCATGGTCGCCGCTGCCTGGGGTGGCGCGCAGGATGCTGATATCTCCCTACTGATTGTGGATGCGCGCGCTGGGCTGACCGAACCCTTGCGCGGTATTATTGAAAAACTCGGCAAGACACGCCAGCCCATTTGGCTGGTGCTGAACAAGACCGATCTGATCCCGCGCGAACAATTGCTGCCGCTGACGGCGGAATTGCACAAGCTGCTGCCCTTTGCCGAGACCTTCATGATCTCCGCCGAGAAGGGCGAAGGGCTGGATCGGTTGGTTGATCGGCTGGCGGAGGCCGTGCCGCCCGGCCCTTATCTTTTCCCGGAAGATGATCTGACCGATTTGCCGAACCGCATGTTGGCGGCCGAGATTGTGCGCGAACAAATCCTGCGTCAGACGCATCAGGAAGTGCCGCATCATGCTTCGGTTGAAACCGAAGCCTGGACGGAAAAGCCCGATGGGTCGGTGCGCATTGATTGCACCATCTACATCGCCCGCGCGACGCAAAAGGCGATCCTGATTGGGGATAAGGGCAGCCGCATTCGGGAGATTGGGCGGCTCGCGCGGTTGGAATTGAGCAAGCTTTTGGAACGGCCGGTGCATCTTTTCCTCAATGTGAAGGAAAAGCCCGATTGGGATGAAACTGCGGCCCGGATCCGCGCCATTGGGCTTGAGGATGCCGGTTAAGCCCCGCCAGCCATGAGCATTGAATGGCAGGCCCCGGCGGTGGTGCTTGATGTGCGCCCGCATGGTGAAGGTGGCGCGGTGGTGACAGTGCTCACCGAGGCCTATGGCCGCCATGCGGGGCTGGTGAAGGGTGGCGGTTCGCGTGCCCAGGCAGGGCTATGGCTGCCGGGCAATCTGGTTGAGGCGCGCTGGGTTGCCAGGCTTGCGGATCAATTGGGGAGCCTGAGCGGTGAATTGGTGCATCCGGCGGCCGCACTTGCCATGGATGAACCCTTGGCCCTAGCGCTGCTGTCTTCCGCCTGCGCCATTGCCGCCGAGGCCTTGCCGGAACGCGAAGCCCATCCCCGCGCCTTTGCCGGTCTGGTTTCCCTGATTGGCCATTTGGCCGGCGGCGCTGAGGGTGTGGTTGCGGATTATGTGCGCTTTGAAGCGCTGATCCTGGCAGAGCTTGGCTATGGGCTTGATCTTGGCGCTTGTGCGGTAACCGGGGTGAGCGAAGGTTTGACCCATGTCTCCCCACGGACGGGCCGGGCGGTCAGCGCCGGGGCGGCGGCGCCTTATCTCGACAAGCTTTTGCCCCTGCCCGCCTTTCTGCGTGATGCGGAAAGCCTGGGGGAGGCAGCATCCTGGGTGGCAGGTTTGAAACTGACCGGGCATTTTCTGGAACGCGATGCTTTTGGCGCGCGTCACCGCCCGCAGCCCGAAGCGCGCTTCAGATTGGTTGAGCGAATAGCGGGATTGATCGCCGATTGACGCGGTAATGCATGACGCCCGTCTGCCCGCACATGGCGGCTTCACAGATTTCGTGAAACCCATCCGGCAGTGAATGCAGCCTTTCGGGATTGAGCGGCAATCCGTTGAGAGTCGCCACGTGATTCCAGCCGAGGTTCCGCAGCGTCATCGCCGCCCTTTGTGCGGCGGCATCTGCGCCATGGGCCAGGGTAAAGACCAGGAAGCAGCGAAACTCCCCACGCGGGGCGAGTGTGGCGGGGCCGGCAATACCCTCAGCCCAGGTGACCCAGACGGCAGGCGCGGGTTCAGGCACATAATTTTGCCTTGCGGAAGCGATGGCCAAATTCATCATGGGGGAAAGACTACGGCAAGAATGCTTACCGAAGTCTTGAAGCCTTTGCAGCGCGATGGGCGCAGGGTTAGACGGTTGATTGAATGAGGATGCGATTCGCCTATGCCCGATGATGTGAAAACCCTGGCGCCCGGCGGGGCGGAGCGTGAAACGCGGCTCGCGGATGCACTATCCGAACGCTATCTGGCCTACGCGCTTTCCACCATTACCGCGCGGTCCCTGCCGGATGTGCGTGACGGGCTGAAGCCCGTGCATCGGCGCCTGTTGTGGGCCATGCGGCAATTGCGGCTTGATCCGGAAGCGGGTTTCAAGAAATGCGCGCGCATCGTGGGCGATGTGATGGGTAAATACCATCCGCATGGCGATGCCGCGATTTATGAGGCGATGGTACGCCTCGCGCAGGATTTTGCGGCGCGTTATCCGCTGGTCGAAGGCCAGGGCAATTTCGGCAATATTGATGGCGATAACCCGGCTGCCATGCGTTACACCGAAGCGCGGCTGACGGAAGTGGCACAGGCGCTGCTGGAAGGGATTGAGGAAGACGCGGTTGATTTCCGCGCGACCTATGATGGCGAAGAACGCGAACCCATCGTGCTGCCGGCAGCCTTTCCGCATCTGCTCGCCAATGGCGCGGCGGGGATTGCGGTGGGGATGGCAACCTCCATCCCGCCGCATAATGCTGGGGAACTCTGCGCTGCCGCGTTGGAATTGGTGCGCAACCCGAATGCCGGCACAGATCAATTGCTGCGCCACATCAAGGGGCCGGATTTCCCGACCGGTGGCATTCTGGTGGAAAGCCAGGAAGCGATCCGTGAAGCCTATGAAACCGGGCGCGGCGGGTTTCGTGTGCGCGCTAAATGGGAAGTGGAAAAGGGCAAGGCCGGAAGCTGGTTGATTATTGTCACCGAAATTCCCTATCAGGTGCAAAAGGCGCGGCTGATCGAACAGATCGCTCAATTGCTCGAAGAAAAGAAGCTGCCGTTGCTCGCGGATTTGCGTGATGAGAGCACCGCACAGGTGCGGATCGTGCTGGAGCCGAAGTCGCGCAATGTGGAACCGGCGGTGCTGATGGAAACGCTGTTCCGCGCCACGGCGCTGGAATCGCGCTTTCCGCTCAATATGAATGTGCTGGATGCCGATCGCACACCGCGTGTGATGAGCTTGAAGGAAGTGCTGCGCGCCTGGCTCGATCATCGGCATGAGGTGTTGCAGCGGCGGACCAATCATCGGCTGGGTGCCATTGCGCGGCGGCTTGAGATTCTGGATGGCTATCTGATTGCCTATCTGAACCTGGATGAGGTGATCCGCATCATCCGGGAAGAAGATGAACCAAAGCCGCGCCTGATGGAACGCTTTGGCCTGACCGATACGCAGGCCGAGGCCATTTTGAACATGCGGCTTCGCGCACTGCGGCGCCTTGAGGAAATGGAAATCCGCAAGGAGCATAAGAAGCTTTCTGCGGAACAGAAGAAGCTGCAAGCCCTGATGAAATCCGAAGCCGCGCGTTGGCAAACTATCGCGGAAGAAATTGAAAGCATGCAGGCGCGCTTTGGCGGCGGCGCACTCGGCACACGGCGCACCGCCACAGGTGCGGCGCTGCCTGAAGTGTTGGTGGATGAAGCGGCCTTTGTGGAGCGCGAGCCGATTACCGTGATCCTGTCTGAGAAAGGCTGGATCAGGGCGCAGAAGGGGCATGTTTCGCTGGATGGCGAATTGCGCTTCAAGGAAGGCGATAGCCTGTTCATCGCACTCCATGCCGAAACCACGGATCGGCTGGTGTTGTTTGCCACCAATGGCAAGGCTTTCACGCTGAAGGCTGATGCCATTCCGCGCGGGCGTGGTGACGGCCAGCCGGTGCGGCTCATGCTCGATCTGACCAATGAGGATGCGGTGGTCACGATGTTCGTGCATCGTGAAGGGCTGCGCTATCTGGTTGCGGCATCGGACGGCAAAGGCTTTCTGGTGAAGGCCGAGGATTTGCTGGCAGAAAAGCGCACCGGCAAGCAGGTTTTGAATGTGGATGCGCCGGCGGAAGCGGCAGTCTGCGCGGCGGCAGAGGGCGATTCGATTGCGGTGGTTGGCGAAAATCGCAAATTGCTGATTTTCCCGATTGACCAGGTGCCGGAAATGACGCGCGGGCGCGGCGTGCAATTGCAAAGCTATCGCGATGGCGGGCTGGCCGATGCGAAGGTGTTTATCCGTAAGGAAGGGCTTTCCTGGGTGCTTGGCGAAAGAACGCGGACCGAGACCGATTTGCGCGCCTGGGTTGGCAATCGCGCTGGCGCGGGCAAGGCGCCGCCCAATGGGTTCCCTCGGTCCAATCGCTTTGAATGAAAAAACCCCAGTGTGATTGCTCACACTGGGGCCTTTATTCTAGCGGCCATGAAGCGCCTTACGGCATCGCGACATCAATGCCCTGATAGAAATAGTTCTGCGCGCGGATTTCATCATCCGAAAGGCGCCGGCCCGCTGGGATGACTACCGTGCCATCCTGGCGCGTGATCGGGCCTTCAAACGGGTGCAGCGTGCCAGCGGCAATGGCGTCGCGGATGCGCGTTGCTTCGCTGATCTCCTCGGGCGTCATATTGGTGAAGGGGGCCATGCGGAACATGCCGCTGCCAAGCCCGCCCCAGGTATCCGTCGGGCGCCAGGTGCCATCCAGCACGGCCTTGGCACGTTCGGCGTAATAGTCGCCCCAATTGTTGACGCTGCTGGTCAGATGGGCGCGCGGCGCGAAGCGCGTCATGTCGCTTGCCTGGCCGAAGCCAAAGACGCCGCGCTGTTCCGCCAATTGCAGCGGCGCCGGGCCATCGGTGTGGCTGCAGAGCACATCGCAGCCTTGGTCAATCAGAGCGCGCGCGGCATCGGCCTCTCGCGCGGGGTTCGACCAGGCATTCACCCACACCACGCGGATTTTCATGGAAGGGTCAACGGACCAGGCGCCGCGCATGACGGTATTGATGGCGCTGATCACTTCCGGCACCGGGAAGGTGGCGACATAGCCAATCGTCTTGGAACGGGACTTGCGCGCGGCGATCACGCCCTGGATGTAGCGGCCTTCATAGAAGCGGGCATTGTAGATCGCCATATTCGGCAGCGTTGTCGGGCCGGTGGCGTTCTCAAAAAACACGCCCGGATGCTGCGGCGCCAGCCGCTGCGTGGGGGCGAAATAGGAAAAGCTGGTGGTGAAGATCAGCCGATGCCCGGTGCGGACAAGCTGCGTCACCACGCGGTCGAAATCGGGCGGTGCGACGGATTCCACCGTGGTGGCATTGACGCGGTCGCCCAGCACCTCGGCCATGCGGCGGCGGCCCTGGTCGTGCATATGCGACCAGCCGAAATCGCCGACGGGGCCGATCAGGACGACGCCGACGTTCAGGCGCGATTGCGCTTCGGCATGCTGGCCAGCCAGCGCAGCGCCGGCAAGACCGGCAGAACCGGCCATAAGGTGACGACGGGTGATATTCATGAGGGGCTCCCTAAAAAGCGATTCGCATTGAGCAAATTTAATGCCGATACGGAAGGGGCTATCTATCGGGCACGAATGGCACGCCGAGGGAGGCCGGGCCCGCCGCCCCGCCCCGCCTTGCCCGCATAATGAGCACCAGCACGAGAATCGTGATCAGATAGGGCAAGGCCGCCAGAAACTGCGATGGCAGCGGCACGCCGGCCGATTGCGCATGCAATTGCAGGATGGTCAGCGCGCCAAACAGATAGGCGCCGAGCATGGCCCTGAAGGGCAGCCAGGAGGCAAAGACCACGATGGCAAGCGCAATCCAGCCGCGCCCCGCGGTCATGCCGCTGGTCCAGAAGGGCGTATAGACCAGGGACATGTAAGCGCCCGCCAAGCCCGCACAGCCGCCGCCGAACAGGATGGCAAGCAGGCGTATGCGCCGCACCGGATAGCCAAGCGCATGCGCCGCCGCGTGGTTTTCGCCGACCGCGCGCAAAACCAGCCCGGCGCGGCTTTTGGTGAGGAACCACCAGACGGCCACCACCAAAGCGATGGAGGCATAGACAAACGGGTCCTGGCGGAACAGCAGCGGGCCGAGAAAGGGAATTTCGGACAGCCAAGGGATCTCTATTTTGCCGATGCCCGCGCGCTGCACGCCGACAAAGGGCGCGCCGATCACACCGGAAAGCCCAAGCCCCAGAATGGCCAGAGCAAGCCCCGCCGCGACCTGATTGGCCGCAAGCCCAAGCACGAGCGCGGCAAAAACCAGCGACAGCGCCATGCCTGCCAGCACGGCGACCAGCACGCCAAAACTGGACGACCCGGTGGTGATGGCAGCCGCAATGCCGGCGGCAGCGCCGATCACCATCATGCCCTCAACGCCCAAATTCAAAACGCCAGCGCGTTCCACCACCAATTCGCCAATCGCCGCAATCAGCAGCGGCGTTGACGCCGTAATGATGGTCAGGATGATGGCTTCGAACAGGGTCATGCGGCGGCACCCCGCAGCAGGCGGAAGCGATACAAAAGCAGGCTATCGCAGACCAGCACGAAGAACAGCAAAAGCCCTTGCAGCACGCGGGTAGCATCCAAAGGCAGGCGCAGCATGATTTGCGCATTCTCGCCACCGATGAAGGTGATGGCGATGAATATGCCGGCGAACAAACAGCCGATGGGATTGAGCCTGCCCAAGAAGGCAACAATGATGGCGGTGAAGCCATAGCCGGGTGAAATGCCGGGCTGCAATTGCTTCACTGTGCCCGCCGCTTCCAACACACCTGCAAGTCCGGCGAGTGCGCCCGAGATCATGAAAACCGTGATCACCAAACCGGTTTCGGAAAATCCCGCAAAGCGCGCGGCGCGCGGTGCTTCGCCCACCAGGCGAATTTCAAACCCCTTCAGCGTGCGCCCCATCAGCAGCATAAAGCCAAGCACCACCGCAATCATGATCGGCGTGCCGATATTGAGCCGCCCGCCCGCCATCAGCAGCGGCAGCGTCGCCTCCGGCTCAAACATCACGCTATTTGGCATGTTGAAGCCGGCAGGGTCTCGCCAGGGGCCGCGCACCAGGTAATCCAGCAGCAATTCCGCGACATAAACCAGCATCAGGCTGGTCAGGATTTCATTGGCGCCGAAGCGAGTGCGCAGCAATGCCGGGATCAGCGCAAAACAGGCACCCGCCATGGCGCCCATCAGCAGCATCACTGGCAATAGCCATGGGCCTTGCGTGCTGCCATGGGTGATGATGGCGACATAACCACCCGCCATGGCACCAAACAGGAATTGCCCCTCGGCGCCGATATTCCAGACCTTGGCGCGATAGCAGACCGCAAGCCCAACCGCGATGAGCACCAGCGGCGTCGCCTTCACCGCCACTTCCTGCAAGCCCCAGGAATCCGAAAGCGGATCAAGGAAATAGGTTTGCAACGCCGCCACCGGATCCTTGCCGAGCAGCGCGAACATGATGGCCGCCGATATCATGGTCAGCGCAACCGCAATCATGGGCGATATCAGCATCAGGCTGATCGGCGTTTCGCTGCGCTTTTCCATGACAAGCTTCATCACGCCGCCATCCCCGCCCCGCCCATGAGTAGGCCGAGCGATTCACGTGTGGCTTCAGCAGTTGGCATGGCGGGCGAAAGCCTGCCCATGAAAATGACGCAAAGCCGATCTGAGATTTCCAGCAGCTCATCCAAATCCTGGCTGATCACCAGAACAGCACTGCCCGCGCGCGCGAGATCCATCAGCGCCTGGCGAATAGTGGCAGCGGCGCCGGCATCAACGCCCCAGCTTGGCTGCGCCACGACCAAAAGGCCGGGCTTGCGCGCAATTTCCCGGCCAATGACGAATTTCTGCAAATTGCCGCCGGATAGCGCGCGCGCTTCCGGATCGGCAGGGCCTTTACGCACATCAAAGGCACGCACCACCTTGCCCACAAAGTCAGTCAGCTTGGCGCGCTCCACCAGGCCGTAGCGCAAAAAACCATTAGTGGCATGGCCTGACAGCAGCGCGTTTTCCGTGAGCCGCATGGCAGGTGCGGCGCCATGCCCAAGCCGTTCTTCCGGCACAAAGGCTGCCCCGCGCCGGCGGCGTTCATTGATGCCAGCGCGGCCCACCGCGACACCATCCATGACAATGGCGGCATCATGGGGGGCCAGCTCTTCACCGCTGAGGGCTGCAAAAAGCTCATCCTGGCCATTGCCGGCAACACCGGCGATGCCCAGCACCTCACCGGCGCGGAGTTCAAGATTTATGTTGGCGAGCGCGATGCCATGCGCATGCAGCGGCGGCAGTGAAAGCGCGGAGACCGCAAGCCGCACCGGGCCTTGCGCTTCAATGTGGTCATGGCGAATGGGCACGACATCGCCGCCCATCATCATGCGCGCGAGGCTTGCCGCGGTTTCCGCGCGCGGGTCGCAATGCGCCACTACCTGGCCGCCGCGCAAAATGGTCGCGGCTTCGCAAATGCGCCGCACCTCATCCAGTTTGTGGGAGATATAGAGCACTGAACGCCCCTCAGCGCGCAGCCTGGCAAGTGTCGCAAAAAGCCCTTCGGCTTCCTGGGGTGTCAGCACAGAAGTGGGTTCATCCAGGATCAGCAGGCTTGGGTCCTGCATCAGGCAGCGCATGATCTCAACGCGCTGCCGTTCGCCGACCGAAAGCCGCCAGACTTCGCGCTTGGGATCAAGTGGCAGGCCATAAGCGCGGCTGGTTTCAGAAAGGCGTTGGGCGATTTCGTCCAAAGGTGCAGAGCCATCAAGCGCGAGGGCGACGTTTTCCGCGACCGTCAGTGCCTCAAACAGCGAGAAATGCTGGAATACCATGCCAATGCCAAGCGCGCGGGCGGCGCGGGGGCTTTCCACCGCAACAGGCGCGCCGCGCCAGACCAGCCGCCCGGCATCCGGGCGCAGCAGGCCATAGATGATTTTGACGAGCGTGGATTTGCCGGCACCGTTTTCGCCGAGCAGGGCATGGATTTCGCCGGGTGCGACCTTCAGGTCCACGGCGTTATTGGCCTCCAGCGCGCCGAAGCGCTTGGTAATGCCCTCAACGGCCAAAAGCGGGGGGGAAGCCTGCATGACAGGCGTGTAACCTTTTTCGTCTGCCCTGTCGCCGGGATTGTGCGGCTTCGGCGCGCAGAAAATCAGCCCGGCAAAGCAAAGGCGGAAAGTTCCGCCCGCAATTCGGGAATGCCCTGCCCGGTTTCGCTGCTGGTCACCATCACCACCGGATGGCCTGCCGTGTGGCGTCGGGCGAGGCCTTCAACCTCGGCCAGGCGCTTGGCCAATTGGGCGGGCGGCACGTCATCGGCCTTGGTCAGCACGATCTGAAAGGCGACGGCGGCATCATCCAATAGTTTCATCGCGGCGAGGTCGGCGGATTTGGTTTCAATCCGCGCATCCATCAGCAGCAGCACGCGGCCCAGATTGGGCCGGCCGCGCAGGTATTCAAACATCATGCCTTGCCAATCGGCCTGCAATTCCTTGGACGCCTTGGCATAGCCATAGCCCGGCATATCCACGAGTGCGAGCCGATCACCCAAATTGAAGAAATTGAGCTGACGTGTGCGCCCAGGTGTGTTGGAAACCCGCGCCAGAGCATTGCGCCCCGTCAGCGCATTCAGCAAAGATGATTTGCCGACATTGGATCGCCCGCAAAAGGCAATTTCCGGCAGGCCGGGCGGTGGCACTTGTTCAAGCTTCTGCGCGCCGAGATAGAAATCACAAGGTCGCGCAAAAAGCAGCCGCCCCGCTTCAAGCAGGGCGGCGCGCGCTTCTTCATCGGATGTGTCGGCAACGCCGTTCATCACGCCAACCTGGCAAGCGGTATCACGCCTTCTTGCCGCTGGTCTTGGCCGCGCGATTGGCGGTACGTTCATGGCGCATGATGTAGTATTGCTGGCCGACGGAAAGCGTATTGTTCCAGGCCCAGTAGATGATCAGCCCCGCCGGGAAGGATGCTAGCATGAAGGTGAAGATCACCGGCATCCAGGCGAAGATTTTCGCCTGAATCGGATCAGGCGGCTGCGGGTTCAGCCTTTGCTGCACCCACATGGTCAGGCCCATGATCAGCGCCCAGGCCGGCATGTGCAGAAAGCTGCTCCAGGCCGCAGGATCGAAAGGCAGCAGGCCAAACAGGTTGAACAGATTGGTGGGATCAGGCGCGGACAAATCCTTGATCCAGCCAAAGAAGGGCTGGTGGCGCATTTCAATGGTGACAAACAGCACCTTATAAAGCGCGAAGAACACCGGAATCTGGATCAGGATCGGCAAGCAGCCGGATGCAGGGTTGACCTTTTCACTCCGATAAAGCGCCATCATCTCCGTCTGCGCTTTTTGCGGATCATCCTTGTGACGTTCTTTGAGCTCGGCCATTTTGGGCGCAAGCACCTTCATCTTCGCCATGGATTTATAGGCCTTGTTCGCCAGCGGGAAGAAGGCGATCTTGATGGCGAGCGTGAAGATCAGAATGGCGACGCCGAAATTGCCAAAGACCTGGAACAACCAATCCAACGCATAGAAGAATGGCTTGGTCATGAAGTAGAACCAGCCGAAATCAATCGCCTTGTCGAAATCCTTGATGCCGAAGCGCGTTGCGTAATCGTCCAGCAAATGCACTTCCTTGGCGCCAGCGAATAAGCGGCTTTTGAAGCCATCGGCGGCACCGGGCGCGACTTGCTGCGCGCTTGGCGCTGCGATATCCACCTGCCAGCGTTCACCCGCCGTGCCGGGGGCTTCGCTCACAAAGCGATAGGCGGCGCGCATCGGTTGATCCGCTGCTGCCGGCATTAGCGCCGCGAGCCAATATTTGTCGGTAATGCCAACCCAGCCGCCGGCATCTTCCTGTTCAAAGGCAGCGCCACGACGCTTCTGCGCCTCAGTTTTGGCATCGGCGAAGGTGACTTCATTCAAGCGCCCACCAACAACGCCGGTGAAGCCTTCATGCAGAATGAAGAAGCCTTCAATCTTCGGCGTCACTTCGCGCCGAATGCGCGCCCAGGGCAGCACCGCCACCGTATCGCTGCTGGTATTGCGCATGCGCTGTTCGGCGGAGAACATGTAATTCTCATCCAGGGCCAACTGGATTTCGAAAACCTGGCCCTGTGTATTGTCCCAGGTAAGTGTTACCGGCTTGCCTGGCGCAAGCGGCCCGCCACTGATCTGCCAATCCGTATCATTATCCGGCACGCGGGTGCGGCCATCAGCGGCAGTCCAGCCCCATTGCGCGAAATAAGGTGCTGCAGAATCGCGCGGCGCGAAAAGCCGCACCGGGGCTGAATCAGGCGCCGTGGTTTCGCGGTGGCGCAGCAGCACCAGATCATCCAGCCGCGCGCCACGCAGATTGAGATTGCCCGCGACCGAGGCGCTTTCAATGGCAATGCGGCGCGCGGGCGCACGGGCCGCCGGGGCGGCTTCCTGTTGCGTCGGCGCGGTCAGAACGGGCGTGGCCGGCACCGGCGCGCCGGAAGCGGCTGGCGCAGGCACGGCGGGCGCGGGGGCCTGTTGCGTAACGGGCGCAGGTGCCTCGGGCGGCGCATTCATGCGCTTGTAGACATCGAAAAGCAGCAGGATGCCGATTGAAAGCGCAATCGCGGCGAACAGACGCTTCTGATCCATGGCGGGTGCTCAGCCTTTGGTGTTTTTGGGGCGGGGTACGGGGTCGTAGCCGCCAGGGGTCCAGGGATTGCAGCGCAGGATACGCCGCGTGGTCAGCCAGGTGCCGCGGGCGGCGCCATGGGTTTCCAAAGCTTCCAACGCGTAATCGCTGCAGGTCGGGTAATGGCGGCAATGGCTGCCGATAATGCCCCGCAGCGTATAGCGATAGGCATGCACGCAGCCCTTCAGCGTCATGGCCGGCAGGCTCATGCGGCCACACCGGCTTGGCGCAGCGCGGCGCGCAAATCTTCGATCAGCAACGGGAAGGGTCGTTCGGCAGTCGCATCACGGCCAATCAGCACCAAATCCCAGCCGGAAAGTCCCATGGCGGGCAGCGTGAGCCGCGCGGCTTCCTTCAGGCGCCGGCGGGCACGGTTGCGGGCCACGGCATTGCCGATTTTCTTGGTCACGGTGAAGCCAAGCCTAAGTGATGGTTCCGGCACAGCAAGCGCTTGCAGCACAAGGCCAGGCCGCGCCGCGCGCTTGCCACGTGCCGCGGCGCGCAGAAACCCCCGCCGCTTCTTGAGCCGCGTTGCCGCGGGCGGCAATGGCGCGGCGTCAGGTTCTTGCCGCTCCATCACCCAACCCCGCGCGAAAGCTTCTTGTCAGGCGGAAAGGCGCTTGCGGCCCTTGGCGCGGCGATTGGCCAGCACCTTGCGGCCGCCCACAGTCGAAAGGCGGGAGCGAAAGCCATGGCGACGCTTCCGGACGAGCTTGGAGGGCTGATAGGTACGCTTCACGATACTTCTCCCAGAGGGTCGTAGCCATAAGGCAAAGAAAGAGCGCCGGCGGCGGGCCATTGGCTGGCCGCCCCGGCGGGGTCGGACCCTATAGAGAGAGCCAGCGCCATCCGTCAACCATAAGCGGGGCCGAAAGCGATTGACGCTGGCGGAAAGCGGCCCGCATCATCCCCTCAATGGCTCGGGCGCGGTGGGATCTGCCGCGCCAAAGGGGGAGGATGGGCATGGCTGAGGCGCCCTATGACACGGTTTTGCAGCATTTCCGTCTGGCCGATGGCGGGCCGCCTGGCCGGCGCCTGACGCTGAAGGATGGGCGGATTGCGGCCATCCTGCCCGCCGAGGCGCCGCCACCCCCGGCAGGCCAGGTGTTCGATCTGGGCGGGGATTTGCTACTGCCCGGCCTCGTGGATGGCCATATGCATTTGGATAAGACGCTGTTCGGCCTGGCCTGGACGCCCCATGCCGCCGAGCCCTTCCGCATGAGCCGGATCGCGACCGATGCGAAGCTGCTGCCATCCCTGCCGCTTGATACGGCGGCGCGGGCCGGGGCGTTGATCCGGCGCTGTGTCGCCAATGGCACGGCGCATATCCGCACCCATGCCGATATCACGCCCGCCTTCGGGCTTTCCGCTCTGGAAGGCTTGCTGGCGGCGCGGGAGGCGCATCAAGGCGCCGCCACCGTGCAGATCGTGGCCTTCCCCCAGGCCGGCGTGATGCGGGCTGGCGGCAAGCCCATGCTTGATCTGCTGGATGCCGCCATTGGCGCGGGGGCGGAGCTTGTGGGCGGCATTGACCCCTGTGAGGTGGATCGCGACCCGCGCGGGCAATTGGACGGCATTTTCGCCATTGCGGAAAAGCGTGGCGTTGGCGTGGATATTCATTTGCATGAACCGGGGGAGCTTGGCCTGTTCAGCCTGCTTGAAATCTGCGCCCGCGTCCGCGCGCATGGCATGGCGGGCCGGGCCACGATCAGCCATGGTTTTTGTTTAGGTGGCATTGCCGAATCAAAACAGAAGGCGGCGGCGGACATGATGGCATCTTGCGGTGTCGCGCTGGTGACGCATGGCGCGGGCAGCGCGACCATGCCGCCCTTGATGCTGCTGCGCCGCGCCGGGGTACGGGTATTTTGTGGCAATGATGATGTGCGCGATACCTGGAGCCCTTATGGCAATGCCGATATGCTGGAACGCGCTTCGGTGATCGGCTGGCGGGAAGATTTGCGCCATGATCCGCTGCTGCTGGAATTGTTCAGCATGGTGTCATCCGAAGGCGCCGCCGCGCTTGGCATTGCAGAATACGGCATTGTGCCCGGCAATCCGGCGCATTTCTTCAGTATTGCAGCTGAGAATATCCCCGATGCGATTGGCGCGCATCCGCCGCGCCGGCGCGTCTTTCACGCGGGGCGCCTGGTGGCCGCGGATGGCGCATGGAAGGACGCGGCATGACCAGCACCGCAGAAGAAGCCGGGGTATTTGACTTTGTTGTCTCCGGCGCCGGTTCCGCCGGCGCGGCGGTAGCGGCGCGGCTTTCGGAAGATGGGCGTTATTCGGTGTGCTTGCTGGAAGCCGGGCCGCCGGATCGCAACCCGTGGATTCACATTCCGCTCGGTTTTGCCAAAGTCTATGCGAATTCGGCGATCAATTGGTGCTTTGAAAGCCAGCCGCAAAAGCAACTGAATGACCGGAAGTTCTTTGTGCCGCGCGGCAAGACATTGGGTGGTACAAGTTCGATCAATGGCATGGTCTATATGCGGGGCCATCCGCGCGATTATGATTCCTGGCGCCAGCGCGGCTGCACGGGCTGGGATTATGATTCCGTGCTGCCGTTCTTCAAGAAAAGCGAAAACCAGGCACGCGGCGCGGATGAATTCCATGGTGTTGGCGGGCCGCTCAATGTCTCGGACCACACTGGCACGACGGAATTGACCGAGGCGATGATCAGCGCGGCGGAGCAGGCTGGGATACCGCGCAACCCGGATTTCAATGGCAAGGTTCAGGAAGGCACTGGGTATTATCAATCCACCACCAGCGCCAATCGGCGCTGGAGCACCGCGCGCGCTTATCTGGCGCCGGCGAAGAGCCGCGCCAATCTGGATATTCGCACCAATGCCCATGCGACGCGGGTGGTGATCGAAAATGGGCGGGCGACTGGCGTGGAGTATCGCGACCCAGGCGGGCTTAAGCGCGTGCGGGCGCGGCGGGAAGTGATTGTCTCGGGCGGCGCTTATGGTTCGCCGCAATTGTTGCAATTGTCAGGGCTTGGGCCGGCAGAGCATTTGCAGGCGATGGGCATTCCGGTGCTGCGCGATATGCCGGCGGTGGGTGCCAATCTGCATGATCATTTCTGCGTCTATCTGATGTGGCGCTGCGCCAAGCCCCTCACCTTCAATGATCTGGAAAATAGCTGGCCACGCAAGATAGCGGCAGCGCTGCAATATGGCTTGTTTCGCAGTGGCCCCATGGCAGTGAATGCCGTGCGCACCGGGCTTTTGACCAGATCAGATCCACGGCTTGAACGGCCTGACTTGCAAATCAATCTGCTGGAATGGAGCACGCTGGAGCGCAACAAAAAGGGTGTCATTCCGCATCCTTTTTCGGGCTTCACGCTAAGCCCGGTGCATCTGGCGCCCGAAGGGCGCGGCACGGTCAGGCTTGCAAGCCCCGATCCCTTTGCGGGCCCGGCGATTACCTTCGGGTTCCTCGCTTCCGATTACGATATGCGCGCCATGATCAGTGGCATCAAGCTGGTGCGACACCTCGTAGAACAACCAGCATTGAAGCCCTTTGCACTTGGGGAATTGGTGCCGGGCAATGCCTTGGAAAGTGAAGCTGATATGGAACGCTTCGTACGCGAAACAGGCACGACCAATCATCACCCATCCAGCAGCTGCGCCATGGGTATTGGCAGTAATAGCGTGGTGGACCCTGAATTGCGTGTGCATGGTGTCGCGGGGTTGCGCGTGGCGGATGCTTCCATCATGCCATCCGTGGTGGCGGGCAATACCAATGCGCCTTCCATCATGATTGGTGAGAAAGCCGCGGCGATGATTCTGGAAGATGCGCGGGCGGCAGCCTGAAAGGACGGATATGATTTCCCTGCTTGGCACCTGGCAATTGCTGCGCGTGCGCGCCACCGATGCGGCGGGGCAGCCGCTGGAACATCACCAATATGGGCCGGAGCCAACCGGCATTGTGCAATTTGGCCCGAAGCGCATGCAGGCCGCAACAGGTGATGGCCGCGCGATACTACCGCCCGGCGTGAAGCGCTTTTGGTCCGCCTATACGGGCAATTACAGTTTTGATGGTCAAACGCTGATCACGCGTGTTGATGACAGCAATTTGGTCGAACGCATTGGCGGCGATCAGGTACGGCAAGTGCGCGCGGAAGGTGTCGGCGTTTGGCTGAAGCCGCCGGCGCGCATGGTGGATGGCGCCATACAGCAATTGGAATTGTATTGGGAGAGGATTGGCTGAAGCTGCGGCTTTCTTGCCGATTTACGCAAAAGCCTGCTGGCGGCGAGTGAGCCGCCAGAAAAGCCAAAGTGCGATGGAAAGATTGACGAGATTCCAGGCGATGCCGTTCAGCATCGCTGCCGTATAGCCGCCGGTGGCGTCAAATAAGGCACCCGCCATCCAGCCGCCCACCGCCATGCCTACCATCGTCGAGGACAGCGCCAAACCAACACGGCTGCCGGCCTGAGATGGGGGGAAGTTTTCACGCACAATCATGGCGTAGCAGGGCACCAACCCGCCCTGAAACAGGCCAAACATGAAGGACACCAGGTAAAGCGCCATCAACCCATCGGATGGCAGGAACATCAGCAAAGCGATGCCTTGCAGCAGGGAGGAGAGCACGAGCGTGCGCACCCCACCGATGCGATCCATGATGAAGCCGAAAATCAGCCGCGAAGCGATACCGCTGGCGAGCATCACTGAGAGCATCTCCGCTCCACGCGCCGCGCCATAGCCAAGATCCACACAATAGGCGACGATATGCACCTGCGGCATGGCCATGGCGATGCAGCAGGTGATGCTGGCCAGGATCAGCAATGTCTGCAAGACATTCGGCGGGAGCCCCAGCGCCATGGGATTGCGCGGCGTGATGGCACCGGGCTGTGGTGTCGCCGGCATGGGCGCACGGGTGCGCAACAGCAAGGCAAGAGGGACGATGGTGAGGAAGCTCGCAATCCCCATGATCAGATGCGCCTGACGCCAACCAATCGTGGAAATGCCCCATTGCAGCAAGGTCGGCCAGAAGGTACCGGCGAAGTAGTTGCCGGAAGCGGCGAGCGCCATGGCAATGCCGCGGCGCTTTTCAAACCAGAGCGAGACATCGGCAATCAGGGGGCTGAATACCGCCGCCGCGCCAAAGCAACTCAGCAACACGCCATAGGCAAGACCGAAGGTGAACAGGCTCGGCGCGAAATACGTGGCGATCCCACCAAGCCCGATGGAGGTAGCGCCAATCAAGACCGGCACCATGACGCCGAAGCGATCAGACAGCCTGCCCATCAGCACACCGCCCACCATGAAGCCCACCATGGTCATGGTATAGGGAAGCGAAGCGCCAGCGCGGAGCGTGCCGAATTCCGCCTGCACGGTGGGCAACACCACCACCACGGTCCACATCGGCGCGCTGCCGATCATGCTGATCAAAAGCGCAATCGCCAAACGTGTCCAGGCAGCGCGGCCATCCAAGCGGCTGTCACGCATCATGATGGCGTCGCTTCATTCTGGGTTTCCTCGGCGTGTTTTGTTGCAGGCTGACAGCTTTGCCGGCGCCGCGCCATAGGCTATTTCACACCAGGAGACCAGCGATAGGCGCGCGCAGTGGCTTCACCCATCAGCATGGCGCGATCACTCTCCGAAAGCCGATCCGATTTCAGGAAGGCATCCACGCCTTCGGCATAGGTCATCAACTCCACCGCGCGAGTCCAATCCGTGCCCCAAAGGCAGCGCTGCAAGCCAAAGGCATCGAATATGCGCGCAAGCGGTTCCCAGATATCGGCGTAGGGATATTCGCCACGCGAGAGCGTACACGCGCCGGTGATTTTCACGACGATATTGGGAAAAACAGCAAGCGCCAGCAACTTCGGCAATTCATCAAAGCCGTTTTCCATCCGCGGCGGTTCAAAGGGCTGTTGCAGGCCAAGGTGATCAATCACCAGCCGCGTATCCGGATTGCGCCGCGCCAATTCATGCACCTGATCAAGCCTGCCCCAACACAGCAGATTGACCGGCAGGTCACGCTTCGCAGCCGTTGCCAGCACATGATTGATGCCAGGATCGGCGGGATCGGCCGAAACATCGCCGCGCATCATGATGCGAATGCCAACCGCGCCAGGGGTCCCCTGCCAATCGGCGATGGTATCCGCCACCGCCGGATCATTGGGATCAACCGGTTTTATCAGTGCGAAACGATCGGGATAGGTATTGCGCACGGAAACCGCATAGCTTGCGTCAAAGCGATACATGGTGAAGGCGGAAACCAGAATCGCGCCATCCACGCCGACGGCGTCCATGGCCTTGACCATGTCGGCGCCGGTGACTTCGGGCGGGCCATGCAGCACCGCATGCCAAGGGCGGCCCGGATGGTTGCGTTCATAGGCATGAACTTGTGCGTCAATGATCGGCATGGCGGTTCCTTGGACGTTTCTTGAGACAAAGCCTAGGCGCGGGACGCTGGCGCAGCAAGGCGCAGGTATTGGTGGCGCGCGCGATTCGATCTAGCGTGGCGCATCATCACCTCGATCGAGGAAACATCATGACCCCGCCTGAGAGAATGCGTGCCCTACTCGCCAAGCCTGATTTCGTTGTCATGCCCGCCGTATGGGATGGGCTTTCCGCCAAGATGGCGGCGGCAGCAGGGTTTGAAACCGCCTTTCTGTCCGGTTCCTGCGTGGCCGCCAGCCGCCTTGGCGGGCCGGATCTCGATTTGATTTCCTTCGCCGAAATGTTTGACAGTTTCAACATGGTGCGCGGTGCCGCGCCGAATACGCTGGTGCTGGCCGATGGCGATCATGGCTATGGCAATGCGATGAATGTGCAGCGCACCGTGCGCGCTTATGGCCGCGCCGGGGCCGCCGCTATCCTGATTGAAGACAAGATCACACCGCGCGCCTTGACCGCTGCGGGCAAGCCCTGCCTGCCGCGCGAAGAAGCACGCATGAAAATCCGCGCCGCTGTTGAAGCCGCCAAGGAATCCGGCATTCTGATTCTGGCCCGCACCGATTGCCGTCCGACCGCCGGCATTGATGAAGCCGTGGCGCGGATTGAAATGTTTGTCGAAGAAGGCGCGGATATCCTGTTTCTGGATAGCCCCGCCGATAACGCGGAAATCCATCGCGCGATTGCGGCAGCGAAGGGCCGACCTTCCTTCGTGGTGCTTTCCCCCGGTGGGGCGCGCGCCACACCGACGCAGGCGGAAGCCAAGGCGCTTGGCTTCAAGATCGGCACTTTCCCAACCGGGATGCTCTCTCCGGCGGCAGCAGGGATGAAGGCCGGCTTGGCCGCGCTGCAAGCCGGGCTTTCGGAAGCCGCCAGCGCCATGCCTTCGGCGGAATTGCGCGACACGCTTGGCTATGGCGATTATGACGCCAAGGCCAAGGCTTTTATCGTTTCGTGATTTAGGACCGGTCGGGTGAAATCACCCGACCGGATCAATCGGCGTAATCGGCGCGCCGGCCGCTTCAATGACAGCGCCGGCTTGCAGCAGCAAATCTTCCCGGTAACGGCCAGCGAGCAATTGCACGCCCACGGGAATGCGCCCAACCGTGCCGGTGGTAACCGTAAGGCCAGGCAGCCCCATCAGCGGCAGGCCAACCTGCGTGAGCTGCGCTTCCATGATGCGGCGGAAGGCAGCAGGGCTTTCAACATCTTCCTGATCGCGGAAGGGCAATTCACCCGAGACTGGCGTGATCGCCACCGGGAAGCGCTCAAAGAATTCCATCCAAAGCCGCACGAAATAGGAACGCTTCTGCAGCGCATCCATGAAGCTGTTCAGGTTCGGCGTTGGGCAAAGTTCTTCCATCTGCGCGAAGATGAAGCTGGCATCCGGATCACCTTCCTGATGCAAGGCGCTATTGAAACCGCGGCGGCTTTCCGCGAGCCAGAGCATCGCCTGTAATTGCGCGGGTTCACGCAGGGGCGGTGTGTCGGTTTCTTCAATCGTCCAGCCGGCGGCTTCAAGGCGCTTCGCGGCATCACGCAAAGCGGCCTGCACTTCCGGCTGTAGCTTCATGCCATCGGGCGCCAGGCAAAGCGCGGCGCGCTTCGGCGCGGGCGGGCCTTCCATGGCGGCATCCACCCACCAGGGGTCGCAAATATCGCGCGCGCACATGGCGCCAAAGCCAAGCTTCACATCGGCGATGGTCCGCGCCAAAGGCCCGCTGACCGCCATGATCTGCCCGCCAACATGGCGTTCCGCACCGGAAGCATTCCAGGCCGGAATACGCCCAAGTGTGGGGCGCAGCCCGTGAATGCCGCAGGCATAGGCAGGGTAGCGGATGGAACCGCCAATATCCGTGCCATGTCCAATCGCACCAATGCCGGCCATGGTGGCGGCACCTGCACCACCGGAAGAACCACCCGGCGTAATGCTTGGGTCGCGCGGGTTTTTTGTGTGGCCATGCAGCGAATTGCGCGTGAACCACCTCAACGAAAAGGCCGGCGTATTGGTCCGCCCGACAATCACCGCACCCGCCTTGCGCAGATTAGCGACAACGGGGTTGTCCTGCTTCGCGATCAGATCCTTTTGCAGGCGCAAACCATTCGTGGTCGCATAGCCTTGCTGATCCGCATTCACCTTGATGGTGATGGGCACGCCGGCAAGCGGCCCGGCATCCTCCCCCCGCGCGATCATGGCATCAATGCGCGCAGCCTCCGCGAGTGTCTCTGCCGGGCGGTGATCCACCACGGCATTGATCTTGGGGTTCACCGCATCCAGCCGCGCCAGCGCATCCTTCGCCGCTTCAGTGGCGGAGACCTGCTTGGACCGAATGCGCGACGCCAAATCGGTTGCGCTGAGGCGCCATAAATCGCCCATGATCACTTCCTTTTTTTGGCGCTGCCTTAGCCGGGCAGCGCGAGGACATTCTTGCTGATGATATTGCGCTGGATTTCATTCGAACCGCCATAAATGGTGGAAGGCCGCGCCTGAATGTAAAGCCCGGTCGGGTTCAGGTTGCGATTGCCTTCCATGGGGTCGAGCAAGCCGGCATTCTCGCCACAGATTTCCAGCATGGTATCCGTGATGCGCTGAAAGAGCTCTGTCTGAAACACCTTCAGCATGGACACATCGGGGCCGAGCGTCTCGCCGCGCCGCACCTTATCCACGAAAACGCCATAGAGGGATTTCAGATCTTCCAGATCAAGCCGCAGCTTGGCGTAGGTATCCTGGAACACCGCATCTTCCCAGACCCCCATGCGTTCCGCGAGTTGCTTCAGGCGCGAGAACGCATAGGCCGAAAGCCGGGGGGAGCCGAGATAGATGCGTTCAAACGAAAGCAACGCCTTCGCCATATCCCAGCCGCGATTGGGCGTGCCGACCAGATTGGCCGCGGGCACGCGCACATTATCGAAGAACACCTCACAGAATTCGTCGTGATATTCCAGATTGATGATCGGCTTCACGGTGATGCCGGGGCTGGTCATATCCACCAGCAGGAAGGAAATGCCTTCCTGCTTTTTCGCATTCTTGTCCGTGCGCACGAGCAGGAAGCACCAATTGGCATCCATGGCGAGTGTGGTCCAGATCTTCTGGCCATTCACCACGTAATGATCGCCATCCAGCACGGCTTCGGTGCGAAGTGCCGCCAAATCCGACCCCGCATTGGGCTCCGAATAGCCCTGGCACCAGATATGTTCGCCAGAGAGAATTTTCGGCAGGAAGAATTGCTGCTGTTCGCGCGTGCCATGATTGATCAGCAGCGGGCCCACCATGACAATGCCATGGTCATTGGTGCGCGCGCAGCCATGGCGTTCGATTTCCTCGGTGAAGATGATCTGCTTCGCCGGGGAAAGACCAAGCCCGCCAAATTCGCGCGGCCAGCCGGGGCAAAGCCAGCCTTTTTCCGCCAGCTTGAAATACCAGGGCTTGTTTTCATCCCAATGCAGGCGCTTTGGCGGATTGCGCAATTCGGCCGGGTAATTGCCTTCAATCCATTGCCGCACATGCAGGCGGAAGGCTTCATCTTCCAGCCGGTTCAGATCCTGGCTTTCGCGTGCTTCGATCATCTGTTCAGCCTCCCGTAAAATTCGGCTTGCGCTTGGCGAAGAAGGCAGCGCGGCCTTCCTTGAAATCCTCGGTCGTGAAAAGCGCGGCCTGATAGGTTTGTTCCTGCGCCAAAGCCTCATCCAGGCCATCGGCAAAGATTTGCTTGGTGAAGGCGATGGGGCCTGGCGCTTCAGCGGCCAGGAAGCGCGCCTTTTCCAAAGCGGCTTCCAAAGCCTTGCCAGGTGGTGCGACGTAATCCACCAAACCGATGCGTTCGGCTTCCGGTGCGGCGATCACCTCATGGAAAAACAGGATGCGCCGCGCGCGGCCAATGCCGACACGTGCCGGCAGGAAATGCGGCAGGCCCATATCGGACATCAGGCCAATCTTGTGAAAACCCGCCGTGAAGCGCGCATCTTCGGCGGCGACAATCACATCGCACGCGCAAGCCACCGCCATGCCCGCACCCGCGGCCCAGCCTTCCACCGCGGCAACAATCGGCTTGCCGCCCTTGGCCATGAGGCGCACGAGCTTATGGGTGCGGCGCATCCGCTCCCGCCCAGCCAGCGTGCTATCAATATCCATCGAAGAAATATCGCCACCAGCGCAGAAAGTACCCTCGGCGCCCGTCACCACAATGGCGCGGATGGTATCATCGCCATGGGCGCGTTCCATCACGTCTTCCATTACGGCGCGCAGTACGGGCGCGATGGCATTTTTGCGCGATGGGCAATCAATGGTGACGATCAGCACCGCGCCATCGCGTTCTTCCAGAATGCGCTGCCGTAGCGGTTCGGCGGGCGCGCTCATTCTGCATCCTCCGGCGCCAGCGCCATGAAGCGGCGGCGATGCAGGGCGGCAGAGCCGAATTGATTGGCAATCACCATGCCACGGCGCAGATAAAGCCCGACATCATATTCATCCGTGTAGCCAATGCCGCCATGCAACTGGATGCATTGGCGGAGCACCATCAACCCGCTTTCGCCCGCCCGCGCCTTAGCCTTGGAAACCGCGGCCTTGCGCGCATCCCCTGCCGCACCGCCATCCAAGGCTGCTGCCGCCGCTTCCACGGCTGCGCGCGTGAGCGACAGATGGATTTTCAAATCCGCCGCGCGGTGCTGCAAGGATTGGAAGGTGCCAATGATGCGGCCGAATTGCTGCCGGGTTTTCAGATAGGAAAGCGTCATGTCAAAGGCGCGTTCCATCAGCCCGACCATGGCGCCGGCTGTCATCAACGCGGCCTCATCCAAGGCGTCGTCCAAAACAGCGCCGATATCAGCGGCGATTCGCTTGCCCCGCGCAAGGTCAGCGCGCAGCGTGCCGAAATACCCGCCATCCATGGTCTTTTCCAAGATTGCATCAGCGCCAGCAGCGGGCACGGCGTAAAGCGCCAAGCCCGCACCTTCACGCACCGGCAGCAAAAACACATCCGCGCCACCAGCTTGCGGGATGAAGACGCGCGGCGCATCGGCATTGCCAGGCGCTGCCAGCGTATCGGCGCGTTCCTGCCACGCTGTCAGCACCACTTGCTGGCCGGCCAGCAAGGGACCGAGCAGCGCTTGATCATCCGCGCCTGCCAGCAAACGCGCCGATAGCATTGCCGGGATCAGCGGTTCAGGCGCCAGGCCGCCCGCGAGTTCTTCCGTCAGCGCAATCGCCTCACTCATGCCAAGCCCAGCGCCGCCGGCGGCTTCCTCCACCGCCAAGCCAATCCAGCCGAATTCACCCATCTGGGCAAAAACGCGCTTGTCAAAACCAGGCGCGACAAAGCGCAGGCCGCGCACGCGTTTGCTATCCCCGCCACGCGGCGCCACCGCACCCGCGCTATCGCGAATCATGCGAATGGATTCCGCGCGTTCTTCCAAAACCTCACTCATGCCCGTTTCCTCATTGCCCGCAGGGGCGCCTTTTTAGTTCGTGTGCAGCTTGGCGCCGCTGGCGGCCTGGATTTGATCAAAGGTGACACCGGGCGCCAAATCACGCACCACGAAGCCCTTGCCCTTCACCACATCCAAAACGCCAAGATTGGTATAGACGCGGCTGACCGCGCCAGGTGTGGTCAGCGGATAGGTGCAGCGTTCCACAATCTTGTGCCCGCCATCCTTGGTGGTGTGTTCCATCACCACCCAAAGCCGCTTGGCGCCGGCGCCAAGATCCATGGCACCACCCACCGCAGGTGCTGAATCATTTTCGCTGGTGGCCCAATTGGCGATATCGCCATTGGCCGCCACTTCGAAGGCGCCCAGCACGCAAAGATCAATATGCCCGCCACGGATCATGGCAAAGCTATCGGCGTGATGGAAATAGGAACCTCCCGGGCGCAGCGTAACAGCCTGCTTGCCGGCATTCACCAACCACGGATCCACCCTATCCGGCGCGGGCGCTGGACCCATGCCCAGAATGCCATTTTCCGAATGCAGAATCACTTCACGTTCCAGCGGCACGTAATTCGCGATCATGGTCGGAATGCCAATACCAAGATTGACGAACCAGCCTTCCGGAATGTCTTCCGCGACACGGGCGGCCATTTGCTTGCGGTCAAAGCCAGTCATGGTCTGATCCCCTTCTTTCCTGCCTGCTCATGCCCATGCCGGGCCGCGGTCAATGCGCAGCACGCGTTGCACGAAAATGCCGGGCGTATGCACATTTTCCGGCACCAGCTCACCCAATTCGCGGATATGCATCACCTGCGCGATGGTCAGATCCGCGGCCATGGCCATGACTGGGTTGAAGTTCCGCCCGCTGGAACGGTAGGTCAGGTTGCCCCAACGGTCGCCCTCCCAGGCTTCAACAAGCGCCACATCGCCCTTCAGCGCATGTTCCATGACATATGTCCGGCCATTGAAGTCGCGCTGTTCCTTGCCATTGGCCAGGATGGTGCCAACCGATGTCGCGGTGAAAAACGCCGGCACACCCGCGCCGGCAGCACGCATGCGTTCTGCCATGGTGCCCTGCGGCACGATCTCAAGCTCAATCTTGCCTTGGCGATAAAGTTCCTCAAACACCACGGAACCGGCGGAACGCGGGAAAGAACAAATGATTTTCCGCACCCGGCCCAATTCCATGAGCCGCGCGAGGCCAACGCGCCCCGTGCCGGCGTTATTCGCCACACAGGTCAGGCCGGTCGCGCCCTGTTCGATGAGCCCTTCAATCAAGTGGTCCGGCTGGCCGACAGCGCCGAAGCCACCGATCAATACGGTTGATCCATCCTTGATACCGGCCATGGCGTCCGCCATAGATTGCACGATCTTGTTGATCATTCGTTTCTTCCCATCATCATGCCGGCGTCAGGCGAAGCGGAACAGGCCATTGCTGACCACCACCTTGTCGCGTTCCACAACGCGCGCGCGGAAGGCGGCGCCACCAGCTTCGTGCCAAATCTCGGTGCGGATTGTCTCACCCGGATAGACCGGGGAGGAAAAGCGCAAATCCATCTTACCGAAGCGTGCCGTATCGTAACTGCAGAGTATTTTCAGCAGCGCATGGCAGACCGTGCCAAAGGTGCAAAGCCCATGCAGGATCGGGCGCGGAAAGCCTGCGGCGGCAGCTATTTTCGGGTCTATATGCAGCGGGTTCAAATCCGTGTTCAGCCGATAGATCAGCGCCTGTTCCGGGCGTGTTGCCAGATCAAGCGTCATATCCGGCGCGCGGTTCGGTTCAGGATGCGGCTGCTTCACCGGCCCGCTAGGCCCGCCAAAACCGCCATCGCCGCGTAGGAAGGATGTGCTGGTGAGTGTGGCCAGCAAGTCGCCCGTTTTCGCATCAATCACCTGGCGTTCGGAATACATGAGCGCGCCTTTGCCCTCACCGCGATCCACCAGGCCCGTCACGCGCGAACGGCCAATGATTTCGCCTTCGGTTGGCAAGGGCTTATGCAGGATCAAGCCCTGTTCGCCATGCACAATCTTCACCCAATCCATGCCGGTATCGGGATTGCGCGACCAAAAGCCCGGCGCGCCCAGCACTACAGGCATGGAGGGCATGACTTTCAGCCGCGGTTCATAGAGGAAATCGAGTTGCTGTTCATCCATCGGGTCCTGGCCGAGCCCGACAGAAAAATTATACATCGCCACATCCTGCCAACGCAGATGCTGGCGCATTTCCGGGATGGGGTAGTTCAGCAGCTTTTCATAGACGATCGGCATTTCAATGCCCTTCCTCGATTTCAATCACCGCATCCGCGGCAAAGGCGCCCTGCCCTGCCGGCAGCACCAGCATGGGGTTAACATCAACGGAGGCCAAACGCGGCCCCGCCGCCACGGCAAAACGCGATAGCGCGGCAAGCGCTTCCGCCAGAGCCTTCACATCGGCCTTGGGTTTGCCGCGCGCACCATCCAGCAGGGGAAAACCCTTGAGCGAACGGATCATGGTTTCCGCTTCGGTCGCATTGAAGGGGCAGCGACGGAAGGCGACATCCTTCAGGATTTCGATGAAGACACCGCCAAGCCCCACCATGGCCACAGGACCAAAGACGGGATCGCGCAGCACACCAAGCGCCATTTCAACGCCGCCGGTGATTTGCTTTGCAATCAGCACACCTTCGATGCGCGCCTTGGACGCGTGTTGCGCGGCGCGGGCGAGCAAGGTCGCATGCGCTTCACGCACCGCAGTGGCATTGCCCAGGTTCAAAATCACGCCACCGATTTCGCTTTTGTGCAGGATATCGGGCGAGAGGATTTTCGCCACCACCGGATAGCCCATGGCCTCCGCTGCGCGCACCGCTTCATCAGCACTGGCGCAGGCTTGCTCTGGCACAGCGGCCACGCCGGCTGCGGCCAGAAGGCGTTTGGCTTCGGCCTCGGTTGGGGTTTTTGCGGGCAGCGTAACATTCGGCAGCGCACCCGCCGCGCCCGCTTCCTGCCGCGCGAAATAGGCGCCGAAGCGGCCCATCGCAGCAATGGCATTCACCGCGCGCGTCGGGTCTTCGAAAACAAGGAAGCCGTCTTCTTCATATTCGCGCACTTTCTCACGCGAACAAATGGCAGACAGCACCCAAAGCCGATCACGGCGTTTGGCGATGGCATCCCGCATGAATGGCCTGAGCTTCGGCGCCATGGAGGTTGAGCCCCCCGTCTGCGTCAAGAACACCAGGACGGAAGGATAGCCGCCATCACCCGCCGTCGCTTCCAGGAAATCACCGAAAAGCTCGGTCTGGTTCACAGCTTGCGCCGTACAATCCACCGGGTTGCGCGGCGCGCAGAAGCTGATCAGGCCGCGCAACTTATCCTGTGATGCCTGCGGCATTTCCGGCATGGGCAGGCCCACCGCTTCCGAGGCATCGGAAATCAGCACGCCGGCGCCGCCACTGACCGTCAGCACCCCAAGGGAATTATTGGCGGGATAAATGCGCCGCGATGCTGCGTAGGCGATATCGAGCATTTCTTCCGTGGTGCGCGCGCGCAAAACACCGAATTCATCCAGCACGGCCTGCGTCACGGCATCATCACCCGCGATGGAAGCAGTGTGGGATTTCGCCGCGGCACCACCCAAGGCGCTGGCGCCGACCTTCATCATGATGACGGGCTTGCGGTTGCGCCGCGCGAGATCAAGGGCCGCGACAAAACCGGCACTTTCGCGAATGCCTTCCGCATAGGCGCAAATCACTTCCACTTCCGGGGCCTGCGCCATCCAGCCAATCGCCTCACCCAATGAGACATCGGCTTCATTGCCTGTGGTAATACATACCGTGGTGCCAAGCCCGCGTTGCCGCGCCACCGCAAACACATGCGTGCCATAGGCGCCGGATTGGGACGCGATGCCGATATTGCCGCGAATGGGCCAGCCCTGTTCGAAGGAAAGCGAGAAAATCGGGTAGAAACCAATCGCAGCATTGAACAGGCCAAGACAATTCGGCCCCAGCATCCGCATGCCATGGCGACGCGCGGCGGCAACCAAGCGTTCCTGCATGGCAGCACCGGCTTCATCCACCTCGGCAAAGCCGGCGGTGAAAACAATCGCGGATTTGCAGCCGCGCGCGCCCAGATCATCCATGGCCTGAATGGCGGCCTCACCTGGTACGGCAATAATCGCAGCGTCCGGCACTTCGGGCAAAGCGGCCACGGAAGCGAAGGCCGGCAGGCCCTGCACGATCGGGCGATTCGGGTTCACCGGCAAAAGCCGCCCCTGAAAGCCCTGGCTTTGCATATAGGCAATGGGGCGCCCGCCAATGCGCGTGCCGTCATCGGAAGCACCAATCACAGCAACCGAACGAGGGCGAATCATCGCATCTAGCGCGGCGAAATTGACAATAGAATTTCCGGCACTCAAGGGGCCGCCTTCGGCGGGCATCGCGTCTTCCTCCTGCAATCGCTTGCAGGGTGGCGCCAGCGGGCGCGGGCGGCAAGGGGTTGACTTCAGCCAAATAAAACGAACAGCGCCCCCAAAGCGCCGGCCGCCAGGGAAAGCCCGGCATAAGCCATGCCATAGCGCCCGCCACCCAAGGCCAGAGCGTAGCCAGCCTTGGCGCAGATATTCACCGCAACGGCGATCAGAACCGCCTTGGCCGCGAAGGCGAAGCTGATGGAAGTGGGCGCCAATTGCGGCACGGAAAGCGCCACGGCGTCTACATCGGCCAGACCAGTGATGGCGGCGACCGCCAGCACGGCCTCAGGCCCCAGCTTCTCAGCTGCCAATTTGGAAATCAGCACAACGGCAGCGAGCAATAGGGCGATTTTCAGTACGGCGCTGAGTTCGAAGGGATTGTCAGGCACGCTCACCACGGCGCCATCAGCCCCCGCGCGCCGCGCCAGGACAAAGCCGGCCAGGGCCATGCCAAGCGCCGCAACCCCCAATGGCGCAAACAAATGCGCCGCAACGGCGGGCGCGATGAAGGCAACAATGCCGATGGTGCGCAGGCAGGAAACCGCGCCCGCCACCAGCGCCCGTGCCGCCAGCGCCAAGGCCGCGCCCCCCGCCGCCGCCGCCCGCGCATTGGCAAGCGTGACCGCGGTGGAAGACACCAATCCCCCCGCCGCACCGCTGAACAGCAAGCCCCGTTCCGGCCCCAGCAGCCTGACCACGAGGTAGCCAAGATAGGAAATCGCCGCGAGCAGAATGGCAAAGCGCCAAATCTTCGCTGGATTGAGGCCCCCCAGCAGCGATATGGGCTCATCCGGCACCAGCGGCATGACCAGCAGGGTCATGGAAAGCAGCACAAGCGCGGATCGCAGCTCTGCCCAGGTGATGCGGGCCATCAGGCCATGCAGGCTTTCGCGCGCCGCTAGAATGGCGGTCATGGCAACCGCCGCAGCACCAGCCACCGCCATGTCACCCAGCACCGCCAGCGCGCCGAGGCTATAGGTGCCAAGCGCCGCAACCAGGCTGGTGGCAGAGACCTTGTTCTCGGCATCGGCTTCGCGCAGCGCGAAGGGCAATTGCGCGGCCAAAAGCGCGGCCAACCCAAGGCCCAGCAGCAGCGCGCCGCCGTTCTGGCCCAGCAGGAATGCCAAAGCCGCCATGACACCGCCCAAAAGCCCGGTCAGCGCGAAGGTGCGCACGCCGACGGTGCGCCTGCCGGCGGCTTCCTGCCTTTCCCGCCAATGGCGCTCCGTCCCCACCAGCAAGCCGATGGCGAGTGCAGCGGCCAAGCGGCGCATTAACTCCTCAGTATCCATGGCCGCATCAGGCGCCAAGCCAGCCGGTATCGCAAGCGTCAAGCTTGCGTGCGGGGGTGCATCGCGGCCATATGTCCGTGATGTCGCTTTCCTTCTCCCGCGCGGAATTGCAGCGCTATTCCCGCCATATCCTGCTCCGCGAAGTGGGCGCGATCGGCCAAGCCAAGCTGCGCGCCGCGCGCGTGTTGATTGTGGGCGCGGGGGGCTTAGGGTCGCCGCTTGCGCTATATCTGGCAGCGGCTGGGATCGGCACACTCGGGCTTGTGGATCATGACGTGTTGGAGCTTTCCAATCTGCAGCGCCAAGTGGCGCATAGCACTGCGCGGATTGGGGAAAACAAGGCGGCGAGTGCCGCGGAGACGCTGAACGCTCTGAACCCGGAAGTGGCGGTGGATATCCATGCGCGGCGGATGGATGCCGCGGCGGCGCGGGATTTAATCCCCCATTACGATGTGATCTGCGACGGGACGGATAATTTTGAGACGCGCTTTCTGCTGGGCGATGCCTGCCATTTGCTCGGCAAGCCCTTGGTAAGTGCGGCGGTCCTGCGCTTTGAAGGCCAGCTTTCGGTGTTTCATGGCCATGATGGGACCAACCCCTGCCATCGCTGCCTGCATCCGGAACCACCGCCGCCGGGCCTGGTGCCAACCTGTTCCGAAGCGGGCGTGCTTGGCGCCGTAACTGGGGTGATGGGCACGCTGCAAGCGACCGAGGTGTTGAAGCTGATCCTTGGCATTGGCGATCCGCTGATTGGCAAGCTGCTGCTGTGGGATGCCTTGGATGCGCGGTTTCGGACCGTGCGCCTCAAGCGCGACCCGGCCTGTGCGCTGTGCGGGCCTGAGGCTTCCATCCGTGATCTTGCCGCCCATGAAGGCGCGGCCGCGCCAGCCTGCCACACATGAGCGAAAAGCGCTCCCCGCTTGGTATTTTGCTGCTGGATGGCGGGCATGAACGCGCCCATTACGCGCTGGTGATGGCCAGCGGCGCGGCGGCTTTGGGCCGGGATGTGGTGCTTTTCGCCACCAATGGCGGCTGCCGGCTGCTGCTGGCCGATTGCCCCTTGTTGCAGCACCCGCGAGAGGCGCATCTCGCTGCCCGGGGCGTGGCAGGGATCGGCACTTTGCTTGCCGCCATTGCCTCACTTGGTGTGCAGCGCATGGTTTGTGAGGCGGGGCTGAAGGCCGAGGATTTGGGGGCCGCACCCCTCGCGCCCGGCGTTGAACGCGCCGGGGTGGCGAGTTTTCTGGCTGCGGTGGGTGCGGGGCAGATCATCAGCCTGTGACCGATGGGCGACATGGTGTGTTAGTGCCGCGTGAGCTTTAGTCGTTAAGTATCTGAATTAACACGTGGTTCGGTCAATGTTTTGCCTAAATCTTGTCATGATTGCCGTGGCAAATACCCCACATGCTGTGGGCTATGGGTAACGCTTGACCTGCCCAATCCAAATAGCCTAGGCGAGAGTGTCGCGATTGTGTTTCTGGATGTTTCAGCACCCAGGGCGTGGTCAGCGGAATGGCTTGGGCCTGACCGATGCGGGGGCATTGGTGGGGCTTATGGGGGGGCCGTTTCGGGGCAAAAATCCCAGACCCGATGGAGTATTAGGGGATGCACGGGTTTCGACTGGGCTATGGCCGGTTTTTGGCACTTGGGTTGTTGCTGGCTTTTCTTTCGGCTTGCGCGGATGGCGCAGGGCGCTATGCCAATGGGCCTTTCTATAACCGGCCAGACAGCACTTCCCCACCCGGACCGCCGGGTGATCCCTGGGGTCCTTGGATCCGCGATGCGTCCCGCCGGTTTGATGTGCCTGATCTTTGGATCCGCGAAGTCATGCGCCAGGAAAGCGGTGGCCGGGCCAGCGCGACCTCTCGCGTGGGAGCCATGGGGCTGATGCAGGTGATGCCCGGCACCTACCGCGAATTGGCGCAGCGCTACAATCTGGGGCCTGACCCTTATCACCCTTATGACAATTTGCAGGCCGGCGCCGCCTATATCCGTGAGATGTATCAGCTCTACGGCAACCCTGCCTTCCTTGCCGCCTATAATGCAGGCCCGCGGCGGCTGGAGGATTATTTGTGGGGCGGGCGTGGCCTGCCGGATGAAACCCGCAATTACGTGGCGCGCGTTGGGCCGCGTATCGTGAGCACAGCCCCGACGCGCCGTGCGCCGAGGGAGGTTTATGCGGCAGCCGATATCGGCACCAATATTCCGCGCGGGCCGCGCCGGATGGATAGCAGCACCTTGGTGGCGCTGAACCAACAGCGTAGCCCAGCGCCGACGGTGCAGGTCGCGCAGGCCGCGGCCCCAGCCCCGGCGGCACTGGCGGGTACGCAGGTGGCAAGCCTTGGCGATGTGGTGCGTATGGACCCCATTCCGGATGGCAGCACCTTCACGCCGGCGGAACGCAGGCGCGCCGGGCTTGATTCGGGCAGCTCACTGCGCGCCTCGGCCCCAGTGGCGCCGCCAGCGCCGCGCCAGGCACCCGCTGCCGCACCATCGCGCAGAAGCGGCCTTGGGCTGATCAGCTCTGCCCAGGCGGCACCGCCTTCGACTTTGGGGCGCGCCGGTTCCGCCGCGGTGGCAAGCGGCGGCGGCAATGGCTGGTCGGTCAGCCTTGGGCGTTTCGCATCTGAAAATCTGGCGCGCAGCGCGGCATCTTCCGCGCGTTCTTCGGCCGGCGGCGGCGGCCAGACGGAGGTGGTGCGGATCACGCAAGGCAACAACGCTGCCTTCACCGCACGGGTGAAGGGGCTGACGCGCGCCCAGGCCGACCAAGCCTGCCAGAAGCTGCGTTCAGCCGGAAATTGCACGCTGGTGGCGCCGGGCGCCTGATCGGCGGCAGTCCGGTTGGGCCCTCACGCCACCATCTAGTTGATGACAAAACCGCGCGCCGAACGCCGATCAAAACTCTGCGCCATCAATTCCTGGCGCGCATTGCGCATCGCGCGGGTGGTGCGCGGCAGGGCGGGCAGCGCACCAAAACGTGCCAGACTCTCCTGACCGCCGGGCGTGAAAAGCGGCGCGCGCAAGGCGGCGGCGGCTGCCGCGAGGTTTTGGGCGGCAAAGGCACCACGCAGCCCAGCCAGGCTGTCAATCACATCCTGCGCGCGTGCATCAGCAGCAATGCCGAAAGCCTGCCGCCATTCGGGCCGCGCCGCCGGCACCTGCAAGGACGCCATGGGCAAGGTTGAATTCCAGCGCGCGCCCACATGCAATTCAACCGCCAGGAATTCAAGCGCTTGCACCAGGCGCGCTACCTCCCCAGGTTGGCCGTCCATTCGTCGCGGATGTGAAAGCATGTCCGCGCCCTGATCAATTGACTGGCGCACAGGATCAAGCGTGAGGGAGCCGCGGAACTCAGGCAGGCTGGCTGTCTCGACCACGGTTTCGGCGCATGCGCCAAGACCAAGCAGCCCCATGAGGAAAACGCGCCTGTGACACCGCATCATGGCTTCCTTCCACCAATGGCCAAAGGGGCTGCATTCATCCCAAGCCCAGAACCTTGTGCCGGTTGCCCGGCGTCATCCGGACGCAAGGCTATTTAAAAGCGGCATAAGGGTTTTCATAGGCAATTCGTCTCACCTTGCCGTGACCGGGCAAGATGAGACAAACAATACGCGCTTACAGGCTGACCGCCTTGCCCTTTTCGGGGATCAGCACCTTGGCCTTGGCGCCTACCATCTCCGCCTCAAAACCCTTGGCATCCGGCAGCAGCATGCCGAAGGTCGCGTAATGGCAGGGGATGGCGGTAGTGACATTGCGCAGATAACGCTTCACTGAAAGCGCCGCGGCACGCGGGCCCATGGTGAAGCGATCACCCACCGGCACCAGTGTGACGGTTGGCGCATAAAGCTCATCAATCAGCGCCATGTCGGAGAAGATATCCGTGTCACCCATGTGATAGACGGCCGGTTCATGCTTGTCCTTTGGCGTGACCACAATGCCATTGGGCAGACCAAGGCAATGGAAAACGCCATTGGCATCCACCTCAACCGAGGAATGGAAAGCCTGCGTCAGCGTGACGGTAAATTCGCCCTGATCCGTGGTGCCGCCGGTATTCATGGGATCAAACGCGGTGACACCCTGCTTGCCGAGCCACATGGCAAGTTCATAATTGGTGACAAGCTTGGCGCCGGTGCGTTTGCAGATGGCGGCCGTATCGCCGATGTGGTCAGCATGGCCGTGGGTCAGTAACACATGGGTTGCCCCAGCACTTGCCGCTTCGGCATCACCGCCAAAAGCGGGATTGCCGGTAAGGAAGGGGTCAATCATCACAACCGACTTGCCGAATTCCAGACGAAAGGCGGAATGGCCGAACCAGGTAAGTTTCATTGCTTGTTCCTTTTTTTGAGTTTCAGGTGAAGGACATGCGGATGGTATCCGCGATCATGGCGGGCTTCGTCTCATTTTCGATTTCCAGTGTCTGGCGCACGGTGATGCGATGCGCGCCAGGCGCGCCATCTTCCACCGCAACCAGGCTTTGGCGGAGCCTGATGCGCGCGCCGGCCTTGACCGGATTGACGATGCGCACCTTGTCGCTGCCGTAATTGATGGATCGTGTGGGCCAGGATAATTTGTAGATACCAGCGCCAAGCTTGGGCAAAAGCGAGAGCAGCAGATAGCCATGCGCGATGGTCTTGCCGCTAGGCATTTCACGCTTGGCACGCTCCACATCCACATGGATCCATTGATGATCGCCGGTGACCTCGGCGAAGCGATCAATCAAATCCTGGGTCACTTCCAACCAATCGCTGACACCTAATTCCTGCCCGATCAGCGCCCGGAGCGCTTCCGGGGTTTCGACCATACGCATTGCGTCCTCCCTCAATCACTTCAACGTAACATCGGGCGCGGCGCGGCGGGGATCAAGACAGGCTTTTCGGCACAGGCAAATTGCGGCCTAATCGCGCCATGACCCTGTCCCCCGGCAGCCGAGGTTTCGTTGTGGCGATGGTCACGGCGCAAATCCTGACGCAAATCGGCGCCTTCACCCTGCCCGCCCTACTGCCGGGGGTGATGGCGCGCTGGTCGCTTTCCGCCACCGAAGCGGGCTGGCTGATTGGGGTGTTCTTCGCGGCCTATGTGCCGGCGGTGCCCGTGCTGCTTTCGCTGACGGACCGCGTGCCGGCCAGGCGGATTTATCTGATCGGCACCGGGGCCACGGCGGCCGCGCATCTTGGCTTTGCCTTTTTCGCCGATGGTTTCTGGACGGGGCTGTTCTTTCGGGCGCTCGCCGGGATTGGCTGGGCGGGCGCCTATATGCCCGGCCTTAAATCCATTGCTGATCCACTGACCGGTGTGGCGCAATCACGCGCTGTTGCCTGGCATGCGGCGGGGGTGGGGATTGCGGGGGCGGCTTCCTTTGCGCTGGCTGGGCTTTGTGATGCGCTGGTGGGGCCAAGTTTTGCCTTTCTGGTGGCGGGGCTGGCGGCCACTGGCGCCTTTGCCATTGCCATGCTGATCCTGCCCGATGCGCCGCCGCCCAAAAGCGCGGCGCCGCGCGGCTTGTTGGATTTCCGCCCGGTTTTCGCCAATCGGCGCGCCATGGCCTGGATTGCGGGCTATACGGTGCATACGCTGGAAATGGCCGTGCTGCGCGCCTGGGCGGTGGCCTTCCTGACCGCAAGCTTCCTGATCCAGGCACCGCCGGATTGGCTGCCGGGGCCGACAGTGCTGTTCACCCTGGCAGGCTTGGTCGGCATTGCGAGTTCCCTTGTTGGGAACCGCCTGGCCGAGAGCCTGGGGCGGGACAGGATTGTGGCGATTGCCATGCTGTCCGGCGCGGCGCTTTCGTTGGTGGCGGGGTTTGCCTTTGGTGCCTCACCCTTCGTGGTGCTGCTTTTGGTGTTTTTGTGGAATGCGGCGATCTATCTGGACAGTTCGGCGCTGACCGCCGGCACGGTGCAGGCGGCCGACCCGGCTTTGCGCGGTGCGACCATGGGGCTGCATAGCATGTTTGGCTATGCGGGCGGTTTTGTCGGGCCTTCGCTGGCGGGGGTGGTACTGGATTTGGCAGGCGGAGAGGGTGCGCTGGCCTGGGGCATCGCCTTCGGCCATGTCACCTTCATCATGCTGGCGGGGTTTGCCGTACTGCGCTGGTTGGGGCGCAGCGCGGATTCGCCCGGCCTGCCCCGGTAAGCTTCCGGCCAAAACGCTGCCTTGCAGGCGGATTGACCCGGCCTTCCATGCGCTTTCGGGGAGGATTCCGGGCCCTCGCGAGGGTTTGAGGAAAAAAACCGGGGCGAGAGCGATTTTTTTCTTGCAATGGCAAAGCGAGGGGCGTAGACGCGCTTCAGACGCAGTACGCACGTGCCTCTGGCCCCCGGCCTTCCGGCCAAAGGGTTTACGCAACGACGTCAAGCGTTCTGGCAACCCCGCTTGGATTTTCCAGGCGGTTTTCTTCTGGTCGCTGGTTCGTTCGACCGTTTCGTTAACCTTGGGCCATCGCCTTTTTCAGGTGGCCCTCTTGGAGCCTGGGGGGTGCTGCGATGATACCGAAGATCGCACGCTTTTTGCGCGACAACGCGCCGGCCACGCCATGCCTTGTGCTGGATGTGGATCGTGTCGAGGAAAAATACCGGGCCATGCGCTCGGCCTTGCCGCTTGCGCGCATCTATTATGCCGTGAAGGCCAACCCGGCCGCCGCCGTGCTTGATCGGCTGGTGAAGCTTGGGTCGAGCTTTGATGCGGCGTCCTTCGAAGAAATCCAGGCTTGCCTGGCTGCCGGGGCGCGTCCGGAAGCGATTTCTTATGGCAATACCATCAAGAAGGTGTCGGCGATTGCCGCCGCCCATAAGGCTGGTGTTTCCATGTTCGCCTTCGACAGCATCGAAGAACTGGAAAAGCTCGCGCGTCATGCGCCGGGCGCCAAGGTTTATTGCCGTATTCTGGTGCAGAACGAAGGCGCTGAATGGCCGCTCTCGCGCAAATTCGGCTGCGAATTGGAAATGGCGCGCGACCTGATGCTGAAGGCCGGCGATATGGGGCTCGACCCCTATGGCATTTCCTTCCATGTCGGCAGCCAGCAGACCAAGACCGCGGCTTATGAAGGCGCCATTGCGCGGGTGGCGATGCTGTTCACCGATCTGAAGGAAGCGGGCGTGAAGCTCCGCATGGTCAATCTGGGTGGCGGCTACCCTGTGCGCTACCGTGCGGAAGTGCCGGAAATTGACGATTTCGGCATGGCGATCATGGGCGCCATGACCAAGCATTTCGGCAATGATCTGCCGGAAATGCTGGTTGAGCCCGGCCGCTTCATGGTGGGCGATGCTGGCATTGTTTCAAGCGAAGTGGTGCTGGTTTCCCGCAAGGGTGCATCGGACCCCGTGCGCTGGGTCTATCTGGATATTGGCCGCTTTGGTGGCTTGGCGGAGACCGAAGGCGAGGCGATCCGTTACGAAATCCGCACGCCGCATGATGGCGCTGAGGATGGGCCGGTGACCATCGCGGGTCCGACCTGCGACAGCACCGATACGCTCTATGAAAAATCCAATTACCGCATGCCGCTGAAGCTGGCTTGCGGTGATCGGGTGGAATTGCTTGCGACGGGGGCTTATGTCACCTCCTACGCCGCGCAATTCTTCAATGGCTTCAAGCCATTGGACGAACACTACATCTAAAACGATCCCGGCGCGGGAAACCGCGCCGGGTCAGACGTAGCCCGGGCCCTCGATGGCCGGATGCGCTTTCAAAAACGCCTCATCCACTTCAACGCCAATGCCGGGCGCTTCCAGCGGGCGCACGCAGCCATCCTTGCCGATGCGCCAGGGCTCGCTGCCCAATTCATCGCGGAATTTATTGGCGCGCGAGACATCGGCTTCGAAATAGCCACCATTATCAATCGCGGCGAGCAGATGGATGGACGCGGCCTGATTGACGCCGGTCATGGATGAATGCGGGTGGACCGGGATCTTGAAGCCCGACGCCATGGCGGCGATACGCATGGTTTCCGTCACGCCACCGCATTTGGACAAATCCGGCTGCCAGATGCGGATCACATCATCTTCCAGGACGCGGGTGAATTCAAAGCGAGTGAAGTGGTTTTCGCCGGCCGCCAGAGGCGTGCTGCCAAAACCATGTGCCTCGGCATAGGAACGGTGATCATGCGCAGGGAAGGGTTCTTCCAGCCAGCCGATATTCAGCCGATCCATCTCAGGCAGCACCTGCCGCACTTGTGCGATGTTGTAGCCGATATTGGCATCGGTCAGGATTTCAAGCTCATCCCCGAAGACATCGCGCACCGCTTCCATGCGAGCAATGTCATCGCGCACCGTATCGCCAACGCGAAGTTTCACCGCCTTGTAGCCCGCTTCCATATGCGGTGCGGCTTCATCAATCAGTTGCGCTGGCGGCTGATAGCCAAGTGCGACGCCACCGGCATAGGCCGGCACCGGCCGGGCTGAACCACCGAGCAGCTTGTAAAGCGGCAGGTTCAGCGCCTTGCCCTTGGCATCCCATAGCGCCATGTCGAGCCCCGACATGGCCATGGCGGTGGCGGCGCCCATGCCGTGGCTCGCCAACTGATACTTATAGATGCGCGCCCAGATGCCGGTGGTGTCAAAGGCATCCATGCCGAGCACCAATTGGCGCAACGTGGTTTCCAGCAATTTCGCGATGGCGGTATGCGCCCGGCCGTGATGGCTTTCGCCCCAGCCGACAATGCCATCTTCCGTAATGACCTTCACCATCACCGCATCGCGCTTCACCGCCTGGCCAATCCCAAGCCGCGGCCCGGAATTGGGCGGCAATGGGAAGGAGGTTGGGAATGCCTTGATGTCCACGATTTTCATGCGGCGATCCTCATGCTTGCTGGGGCGCAGCCTGCCATCTTGGCCGCGCATTTGCAAAGCCCGGGCACCCGTCGCAGCATGCGACATCGCAGAGGAGGTACTGGCATGAAACCCGACCCCATCCCCCCCAACATGGAAGCCATCCAGCTTTGGAGTGGCGTTGATTGCCCGAATGAGGCGGCGCGGCTTGGCCTTGCGGATCATATCGGCTTGCTCAAGGAATTGGCGGCGTTGCGCGGCACGCTGGTGTTTGAAGACGAACCTTCCAGCTTTGAAGCGGCTCTCCGCGCCGAGCAGGAGAAGGAAGCATGAGCGCGCTGCATGAACTTTCCATGACGGAAGCCGCCGATGCAGTGGCGCGTGGGGAGGTGACGGCGACCGCGCTGACGGAAAGTTGCCTTGCGCGCATTGCCGCGCATGATGGCAAGGTGAATAGCGTGATCCGGCTTGATCGTGACAGCGCCTTGGAACAGGCGGCTGCCGTGGATGCCGCGCGCAAGGCCGGCAAGGCGCTGGGGCCACTTGGTGGCGTGCCGATGATGCATAAGGATATGTATTACCGCGCGGGGAAGGTCTCCACCTGCGGGTCAAAAATCCGGCGGGATTTTGTGCCCAAGGTGACGGCGACCGTGCTGGAAAGGCTGGATGCCGCGGGTGCCATTGATATGGGCACGCTGAATATGGCGGAATTTGCCCAGAACCCGACCGGGCATAACGCGCATTTCGGTCACTGCCATAATCCGTGGCAGCATGGCTATTGCACGGGTGGTTCTTCTTCCGGTTCTGGCGCCGGGGTTGCGGCGCGGTTTTTCTATGGCGCGCTTGGGTCGGATACGGGTGGTTCCATCCGCCTGCCGGCGACGATTTGTGGTGTGACCGGCATCAAAGGCACGCAGACGCGGGTTTCGCGTGCGGGCGTTATGCCGCTGTCGTTTTCCGCTGATAATGTCGGGCCTTTGGTGCAAACGGCGCGCGATGCGGCGCGTTTCATGCGGGTGATTTCCGGCCATGACCCACGCGATGCCACCAGCGCGCGTGAGGCCGTGCCGGATTATGAGGCAGCTTTGACCGGCGATTTGCGCGGCATATCCATCGCCGTGCCGCAGGAATATTTCTTTGATGGCGCCGATGATGTGGTGGTGAAGGCGTTTGATGCCGCGCTTGATGCCATGCGGGATCGCGGGGCGAAAATCACACGGCTTTCCTGCCCGTCTTTGCGCGCCATTGCCGCCTTTACCGCGCTGGTCAGCCGGTCAGAAGCTGCGGCGATCCATGCCGAATGGATGCGCGAAAGGGCAGCGGATTATTCCATTCATCTATCGTCCCGGCTTTACGGTGGCTTCCCGATTCCGGCGCATCTTTACATTGAAGCGCTGTCGCGCCGTGGCCCGCTGCTGCGCCAATTCTGCGCCGAGGCGATGACCGGGCATCACATTGTCGCAACCCCGGCGCTGCGCACCCGCGTTCCCACATTGGCCGAGACGGATATTGATGCCGATGCGGCGAATTGGTCCCGCTTCATGGCGGTTTCGGCCAATACGCGACCCTTCAATTATTTGGGCCTGCCGACCATCAGCGTGCCCTGCGGCTTTGATGATCGCGGCCTGCCGATTGGCCTGCAATTGGCCGCGCGCCCCTTTGCCGAGGAGCGTGTGCTGGCGGTGGCCGATGCCTATCAGCGTGTGACGGATTGGCATAAGCGCTACCCATCCCTGTGACGGGGCCACTTGCCCAAGAATTGGGCGCAGCGGATGCCGGGCGGGCAATAAGGCGCCGCCTGGCCTAGTTTTCGGGCATCACAGGCTTGTGTGGCGCGGCCTTTGACCCGATCTCCTGTGAAACAGGAGGTCAGTCGGGCGATGGCCGAACCCATCAAGGCCTTTGACGAAATGGGTGAGCCCCAAGCGGCGCGGGCGGCCTATGGCGAGATTGCGCGCTGGCTGGCGGCGACACCTATGGAGCAATTGGAACGCAAGCGCCAAGAAGCCGAGCTTCTGTTCCGTCGCATTGGCGTGACCTTCGCGGTTTATGGCGAAGGCGGCGATCCGGAACGGCTGATCCCCTTCGATATCATCCCGCGCATCCTGGCCTGGCAGGAATGGGAGCATCTGTCGCGCGGCCTCACGCAGCGCGTGCGTGCGCTGAATATGTTTCTGGCGGATGTTTATGGGCCAGGGGAAATCCTGAAGGCAGGGCGCATACCGGCAGCGTTGATTTTACAGAATGAAGCCTATCGGCCGGAAATGCGCGGCATCACGCCGCCGGGTGGGATTTACGTGCATATCGCCGGCATTGATGTGGTGCGCACGGGTGCGGCGCAATTCCATGTGCTGGAAGATAATTGCCGCACGCCATCCGGCGTTTCCTATATGCTGGAAGGCCGCGAAGCCATGTTGCGGTTATTCCCTGGGCTGTGCGCGGCGCATCGCATTGCCCCGGTCAGCCATTACCCGAGTGATTTGCTGGAAACGCTGATGTCAGTCGCGCCGTCCGCCTGCCGTGGCCTGCCGCGGGTAGTGCTGCTGACCCCGGGCGCCTTCAATAGCGCCTATTATGAACATTGCTTCCTGGCCGATGAAATGGGCGTGGAGGTGGTGGAAGGCCAGGATTTATTCGTCGAAGATCGCGTGGTCTATATGCGCACCACCGCAGGCCCGCAGCGCGTGGATGTGATCTATCGCCGGATTGATGATGATTACCTGGACCCCGCCGTGTTTCGCGCCGATTCCATGCTGGGGGTGCGCGGGCTGATGGAAGCCTATCGCGCCGGCAATGTAGCACTTGCCAATGCGCCGGGTGGCGGTATTGCCGATGACAAGGCGGTTTATCCTTACGTGCCGGAAATGGTGCGGTTCTACCTGGGCGAAGAACCGATCCTGGCCAATGTGCCGACCTATCTGTGCGAAAGGCCGGATGATTGCACCTATGTGCTGGAACATTTGCATGAATTGGTGGTGAAGCTGACCAAAGGTTCGGGCGGCTATGGCATGCTGGTCGGGCCGCATAGCACCGCCGAACAGCGCGCTGAATTCGCCGCGCGGATCAAGGCGCATCCAGCGGATTACATTGCGCAACCAACACTCGCGCTTTCCACCGTGCCGACCTTCACGGGCAGCGGCACCGCGCCACGCCATGTGGACTTGCGGCCTTTTGTGCTTTCGGGCGCGGAGACACGCATTGTGCCAGGGGGCCTCACGCGCGTTGCCTTGCGGGAAGGATCGCTGGTGGTGAATTCATCGCAAGGCGGTGGCACCAAGGATACCTGGGTCCTGGCCCCGGATGCGCCATGCTGAGCCGCACGGCAGATAGCCTCTATTGGTTGGGGCGCTATATGGAACGCGCCGGCAATACGGCGCGGGCGCTACAAGTGGCGCTGCGCGAAGCGGGCATGGGTGGTGGGCGGCCCGCACAGGGTGAAAGCTGGCGCACGCTTCTGCTGACCAGCGGCGATATCGGGCTATTGCAGGGTTTTGGCGCGGCGGCTGATGCAGCGCAGATTATCCAGCATCTGGTGATGGATCGCGCCAATCCTTCTTCCATCCAATCCTGCATTGAAGCTTCCAGGCAGAATGCGCGCCAGGTACGCACGGCGCTCACGGTTGATATGTGGGAAGCGGTGAATGACACCTGGGGCCAGATGCGGCGCATGGAAAATGCCATGCCAAGCGCGGATGATCTGCCGGGCTTTCTGGATTGGGTGAAGCGCCAGACCATCCTGTTCAATGGCGCCTATGATGACACGATGCTGCGCGAGGAAGCCTGGCGCTTCGTGGGGCTTGGCACCATGCTGGAACGGGCCGACAACACCGCGCGCGTGCTGCATGCCCATGCCAGGGCGCTGAGTATCGCGGAAGCCGGCACCGCGGAAGATTACCTGCATTGGCAGGCAATTTTGCGGAACTTTACGGCGCTGCGTGCCTATCAATGGGTTTATCACGGGCGGATCGAACCGCGCCGGATTGCCGAATTGCTGATCCTGCGCGCTGAATTGCCGCGTTCCATGATTGCCTGCCATGCCCGCATCGAAGCCGTGCTGGATGAAATCGCCGCCGCGCATGGCGGGCGGCGCGGGGAATGCCATCGGCGTGCAGGGGAAGCCCATGCCAGGCTGCGCTTTGGCCGGGTTGAGGATATCTTCACCCAGGGGCTTGAAGCCTTCCTGAATGAGATGATGGCGCGCAATATTGATCTTGGCGGCCAGATCGCCGAATTCTACCTCCATAACTGAAGGGCGCGGAGCGCTTGCCATGACCTATTGCGTTGGCCTGTTTCTGAAGGATGGGCTTGTTCTGCTTTCCGATACGCGGACCAATGCAGGGCTTGATCATATTTCCAGCTTTTCCAAGATGCATGTGGTGGAACAAGCTGGAGAGCGCATGTTGGCGCTGCTATCCGCCGGCAATCTGGCGATCACTCAGGCCGTGTGGAATCGCTTGCAGGAAGGTTTCCCACTGGGGGAGGAAACCCATACGCTGCGTGATGTGCCGAGCATGTTCCGCGCCGCACAGCTGGTGGGGGCAGCAGTGCGCGATGTGTTTGAAACCGATGGCCCCGCGATGAAGGCACAGAATGTGCCCTTTGAAGCTTCCTTCCTATTGGGCGGGCAGATCGCCGACGGGCCGATGCGGCTTTTTCTGATCTATGCCGCTGGCAATTTCATTGAAGCCACCATGGATACGCCCTTCCTGCAAATTGGTGAGCATAAATACGGCAAGCCGATTCTGGACCGTGTGGTAAAGCATGACACGTCACTGGCGGATGGTGTGAAGCTGGTGCTGATCAGCATGGACAGCACACTCAGGTCCAATCTTTCGGTCGGGCTGCCGATTGATCTGATGGTCTATCGCGAGGGCGAACAGAAGGTCTCGCTCAGCCGACGCATCACGGAAGAGGATGCCTATTTCCGGCAAGTCAGCCAGCGCTGGTCGGATAGCCTGCGTGAGGCCTATCGCGCCCTGCCCTCACCCGGGTGGATCGCGGATTGACCCTTGCGCACTGTCCCTGGCTGCGCCAAGGGAAGGTGAAAGTCTCAGGGGGTTCCATGATCTTACGCAGAACGACTTTGGCCTTGGGGGCGACGCTGCTCGCTGGGCGGCAGGCGAAGGCTCAGGCTTGGCCCACGCGGCCCATTCGCATCATCGTGCCCTTCGGGCTTGGCGGTTCCGCCGATGTCGCGGCGCGGTTTTTGGCCGAGCCCTTGCAACAGGCTTTGGGTCAACCGGTGGTGGTGGAAAATCGTCCCGGTGCTGGCGGCACCATTGGTGCAGATCAGGTGGCCAAGGCAGCGCCGGATGGGCACACGCTGCTGTTAATGTCCAACACGCATACCGCCAATGAAACGCTGCTGCCCAATCGGCCCTATGTGTTACTGCGTGATCTGGCGCCGGTGGCTTTTGTGAATGTCGCGCATCACGTTCTGGTGGTGCATCCATCACTTGGCGTGAATTCGCTGGCCGAATTGATTGCCTATTGCAAGGCCAATCCGGGGAAGTTGGATTACGCATCTTCCGGCCCTGGCACGCCTTACCATGTGGCGGGTGAGATTTTCCGCGCCATGGCCGGCATTGAAATCACGCATATCCCCTTCCGTGGTTCGAATGAGGCGCGGACAGCCTTGATCGCAGGCCAGGTGCCGATGATGTTCGACGCCATTCCAACCATGGTGGAACAGGCGCGCGGTGGGCGTGTGCGGGCGCTGGCCACCACCGGGCCAGCGCGCAGCCCACTTTTGCCGGATGCGCCGACGGTTGCCGAAGCCCTACGCGGCTATGAAGCCAGCATCTGGCTTGGCGTGATGGCGCCAGCGCAAACGCCAGCGCCCATCGTTGAAAAGCTGAATGCCGAAATCAACCGCATCATGTCCCTGCCCGCGACACGTGAAGCGCAGCTCCGCGCCGGGGCCGCAGTGAACCCGATAAATGTCGCTGCTTTTGGGGCATTTTTACGTGAGGATATCACGCGCCAGGCAGAGGGCATTCGTATTTCCGGCATGAAGGCGAATTGATCCTGCCATGATTTCATTGTCCTTGGCCTGTACTGCCACTGATCGCACGCGCCCGCTGATGGAAGGGCGCTTCAAGGTGCCGGGCGCTGACATCACTTTCCTGCCTGGTGAGCCTGAGGATATTTTTCGGCGCGCGCTGCGTGATCGCGCCTTTGATATCTCGGAACTATCCATGGGCAGCCATATTGTGACCAGCGCGCGCGGTGATGCGCCTTATATTGGCGTGCCAGTGTTTCTTTCCCGCGCCTTTCGGCATTCGGCGATCTATATCCGCACCGATCGCGGCATCAATAGCGCGGCTGATCTGGCGGGGCGGCAGATCGGCCTGCCGGAATATCAGCAAACGGCTGCCCTTTGGGTGCGTGGCATTTTGCGTGACCATTACGGAGTGGACACGAAAGGCATTTCCTGGCGCACGGGCGGCGAACGGGTGGCGATTACGCTGCCCGATGGCTTCAAGGTGAAGCCCATGGGGGAGTCGCTTGAAGAAGCCTTGGCCGCTGGGCGGATTGATGCGCTGATCGCGCCCCGCCCACCGGCCTGTTTCGGCAAGCCTGGCGCGCCAGTGGCGCGGCTTTTTCCGGATTATCGGAGCGAAGAAGAAAGCTGGTTCCGCGCATCGGGCTTTTTCCCGATCATGCATTGCCTGGCAGTGCGGAAGGATGTGGCGGAACGCCACCCCTGGCTGCCGGTTGAATTGTTCCGCGCCTTCAGCGCCGCCAAGGCAGCGTCGCTTGCGGAAATGTCGTTGGTCAATGTGTTGCGCGTTTCGCTGCCCTGGATTGCGGCAGAAGCGGAAGCGCAAAGCGCTTTATTCGGCGGCAATCCCTGGCCCTATGGCTTCAAGCGCAACCGAGACGAGATTGCCGCCATGATCCGCTATGCGGTGGAAGATGGGCTGGCGGCGCGCCAGATGAAACCGGAGGAATTGTTTCATCCTTCCGTTCTTGATCTGATGGAATAGACGTAAAAATTACAGGGAGATCGGACCATGAAGATTACACGTCGTGCGGCCATGGGTGGTTTGGCAGCGGCCAGCATTCTACCAGCCCAGGCGCAATCAAATGCCATGCGCATTGTGGTGCCTTTTGGGCCAGGCGGTTCAACGGATGCGGTGGCGCGCATGGTCTCGCCAGGGCTGATGCAGCGGCTTGGCGCAACGGTCATTGTAGAAAATCGTCCTGGCGCGGCCGGGTCGATCGGGACGGATGCGGTGGCCAAAGCGCGGCCCGATGGCCAGACCTGGCTGCTTACTTTCGACAGCCACGCCACCATGCCGGCGCTGCTTCCAAGCCTGCCCTTCAACCTGACGCGTGATCTTGACCCGGTAATGCTGATTGGCGGCGCGCCTTATGTCATTGCCTGCCGCGCGGATAAGCCGTTTCGCTCGCTCGCGGATGTGATCTCGGCGGCCAAGGCGCGGCCCGACGCGGTTTCCTTCGGGTCAACCGGCAATGGCACCATCGGCCATTTGGCGATGATCCAATTCCAGGCGCGCAGCGGCACGCGGCTCACGCATATTCCCTATCGCAGCGGGGGGCTTGCCGTGAACGACACTTTGGCCGGCACGGTGGATATGATGATCGGGTCTGCCGCCTTGGTGGCCACACAGATCGCGGCCGGCACTTTCCGCGCGGTGGCGCAATTTGGCCCGGCGCGGCTGCCGGCTTTGAGCAATTTACCGACGGTGGAAGAAAGCGGCTTTCAAGGCTTGCAGGCGGAAGCCTGGTGGGGCGTTTTCGCACCTGCCGGCACGCCGACGGAAGCGGTGGCGCGCATGAATGGGGCGCTGCGCGAAACGCTCTCCGAAGAACGCATCCGCACGCAAATGACGCAGACCCAACAGGCGCGGCTGGTCATGTCTGATCCCGCTGGCTTGGCGCGCTTTCTGGATGGGGAAGTGTCGAAATGGGGCGCCGTTGTGCGCGAATTCAATATCCGCGCTGATTGATCAGGCGGGCTGAATGCCGCGCCGCGCATCATGGCGGCGCAGCCAATGAATGAAGGGCAAGGCCAGCAATACCATCCAGGCCTTGCCCAGGATTTGCCCAGCCAGGAAATCCAGGCTGCCAAAGGCAAGAAACAGGAAGACAACGCTATCCACGACAAGGCCCACCGCGCCACTCGCCGCCACTGCGAGTGTCAGACGGCGTTTCTGCAGCGGCGTATAGACCGCCAAATCGGCGGTTTCACTGAGCAGAAAGGCGGTTGCTGAGGCCAGGACCAAGGCGGGCGGCGCGAGCAGCGCAGAAAGCACGACGCCCGCCGAAATGGCGGTGAAGGCCCAGGCAAGGCCAAGTCGGCGCTGCACCAAATCCCTCAGCACCAGTGCCAGGCCAATCATCAGCACACCCGATGGCGCCATGATGCCCGGCGCAACAGGGATCAGGCAGGGGCCATTCGGCACGCAGAAGCTGCCGAGGTTCCCGATCATCCAATTCGCTGCGGGAATGCAGAGCGCGAAGCCGATCAGAAAGGCGAAGCCTTGGGTGCGGGGGGAGAGATTCATGGTGGTTCGACCGCTGCATAAGACGCCCAGCCCTTGGCGCGCAAGTCACAGGCCGGGCAGGTGCCGCAGCCATAGCCCCAAGGATGCCGGTGCTGCCGATTCCCCAAATAGCAGCTATGGGTGTGTTCTAGGATCGCGGCCACCAAAGCGGCGCCGCCCAGGTTTTCCGCCAACCGCCAGGTCGCAGCCTTGTCCAGCCACATCAGCGGCGTTTCCAGGACAAAGCGCCGATCCATGCCGAGGTTGAGCGCCACTTGCAGCGCCTTGATCGTATCATCGCGGCAATCGGGATAGCCGGAATAATCCGTCTCACACATGCCGCCAACAATATGCTTGACGCCGCGGCGATAGGCGATGGCGGCGGCGAAGCTCAGGAAAATGATGTTGCGGCCCGGCACGAATGTATTGGGCAGGCCATCGGCGTTGAAGGCGATGGTGGCTTCGGATGTTAACGCAGTATCGGAAACCTGGCCCAAGGCATCCAGGCGGATTAAATGATCGGGGCCAAGTTTTGCTTGCCATTCCGGGCGCGCTTGCAGCAGCGCCGCGCGAAAGGCATCGCGGGTATCGAGTTCGATGCGGTGGCGCTGGCCGTAATCGAAGCCGATGGTCTCAACCGCGACGAAACGATCCAAGGCCCAGGCGAGGCAGGTCGCGGAATCCTGCCCGCCACTGAACAGGACAAGAGCTTTTTCTTGCGTCATGCGGCGTGTTCCAATTGTGCGGCGGCCCAGGCGGCCGCTTCCGCCACGACCGGATCGGCATCGGTGCAGAGTGAGCGTGTGGTTTCGCCTAAGCTGGGGTCGTTGGAATTGCCGATAGCGATCAGCACATTGCGGATGAAGCGATTGCGCCCAATGCGCTTAATGGGGCTGCCGGAAAAGAGGGCGCGAAAGGCTGCGTCATCGAGCATCGCGAGTTCAGCAAGCTTAGGCGCGGTGAGTTCCGCGCGCGGCGCAAAAGCGGGTTCTTCATGCGCGGCAGCGAATTTATTCCAGGGGCAGACCGCTAGGCAATCATCACAGCCATAGATACGATTGCCGATTGGCTTGCGGAATTCTTCCGGGATCGGTCCGTGATGTTCGATGGTGAGGTAGGAAATACAGCGCCGCGCATCCAGCCGATAGGGCGCCGGGAAAGCCTTCGTCGGGCAGATATCAAGGCAGCGCGCGCAAGAACCACAATGGTCAATTTCTGCCGCTTCAGGGCTGAGATCGAGCGTGGTGTAGATCTCACCGAGGAACAACCATGAACCATGCGTGCGGGAGACAAGATTGGTATGCTTGCCCTGCCAGCCCAAGCCGGCCTGCTGCGCCAAGGGCTTTTCCATGACGGGCGCGGTATCCACGAAAACCTTCACGCCAGCATCGGCGTATTCTGCCACGATCCAACGCGCCAGCGCCTTCAGACGTTTCTTGACAACATCATGATAATCGCGATTGCGCGCATAGACGCTAATGGTGGCGCGGTCCCGCCAAGCAAGGCTTTCCATGGGGTCAGTATCAGGCGCATAGGAAAGACCAAGTGCGATCACGCTGCGGGCTTCTGGCCATAGCGCGCGCGGATCGGCGCGTTGGTCGGCGCGGGCTTCCATCCAACCCATGCCGCCATGCATGCCATCCGCCAGAAATGCCTGCAGCCTTGCGCGCACTTCCGACCCAAGCCGCGCGGGCGCAAAGCCTATGGCATCAAAGCCGAGGCGCGTGGCCTCCGCCCTGATGGCGTCAGCCGCGCCCACGATAGGGCTGCACTTCCTGCGCCGGAATCCAAACCCCTTCGGGCGGCGCGCCGCTTTGCCAGAAGACATCAATGGGGATGCCGCCGCGCGGATACCAATAGCCACCGATGCGCAGCCAATGGGGCGTGAGCAAGCCCACCAGGCGCTGCGCGATATCCAGCGTGCAGGCTTCATGGAAGGCTCCATGATTGCGAAAGGAAGCAAGATAAAGCTTGAGCGATTTGCTTTCCACAATCCAGGCATCCGGCACGTAATCAATCACCAGATGCGCGAAATCCGGCTGGCCCGTCAGCGGGCAGAGGGAGGTGAATTCCGGCGCAGTGAAGCGGATGCAATAGCGCAGGCCAGGATGCGGATTGCCGACACGTTCCAGCACTGCCTGTTCCGGGCTTTGTGGTTGCTGGGCGGCCTGGCCAAGCTGTGTCAGATGCGACAGATCGCTCATGCTGCGTTTTCCTTTTCCGCCTGCCAACCGGCTTCAATGCGCGCGGCAGTGCCGGCGAGATCGCCCGCCAGGATGCCGGCGCGAAGTTCCGCCATCAGGTCCTGGTAGTATTGGATATTATGCCACGTCAGCAGCATGGGCCCCAGCATTTCATTCGCCTTGAACAGATGATGCAGATAGGCACGCGAATGGTTGCGACAAGCGGGGCAGGCGCAGCCGGGATCGAGCGGGCGATTATCCTCGGCATGGCGGGCATTGCGGATATTGATCACGCCGCCCCGCGTATAGGCGCGCCCGGTGCGGCCGGAACGCGTTGGCATGACGCAATCAAACATGTCTATGCCACGGCGCACGGCGCCGATCAGATCGGAAGGCGTGCCAACGCCCATCAGGTAACGTGGCTTGTTGGTCGGCAGCAGCGGCGAGGTGCATTCCAAAGTGGTGAACATGGCTTCCTGCCCCTCACCCACCGCAAGCCCGCCCACCGCATAGCCTTCAAAGCCGATATCGGTGAGTGCCGCGACACTCTCCTCGCGAAGATCAGGAAAAACACTGCCCTGGACAATGCCGAATAGGCCATGCCCCGCACGCGGCACGAAGGCTGTGCGGCTGCGCGCCGCCCAGCACATGGAAAGCCGCATGGATGTCGCGGCCTGTTCATGCGTCGCGGGAAAGGGCGTGCATTCATCAAAACACATGGTGACATCAGCGCCGAGCAGATGCTGGATTTCCACACTGCGTTCCGGTGTCAGCCGATGACGTGATCCATCCACATGGCTTTGGAAAGTAACGCCATCCGCATCCATCTTACGCAAACCCGCCAGCGACATGACTTGGAAGCCGCCGGAATCCGTCAGGATTGGCCCGTGCCAATCCATGAAGCGATGCAGGCCGCCCAGCCGCGCGATACGTTCTGCGCCAGGCCGAAGCATCAAATGATAGGTATTGCCAAGCACCATGCGCGCACCGGTCGCGCGCACCGCATCGGCGGTCATGGCCTTGACCGTACCGGCGGTGCCAACAGGCATGAAGACGGGTGTCGGCACCGTGCCATGCGCGGTGTGCAACAAACCCGCGCGTGCCGCGCCATCTTGCGCTTCATGCTGCCAAGTCAGTGTCATAGCGCATCACTCGCGCGAAACAGTAGCGATGAATCACCATAAGAATAGAAGCGATATCGTTGCGCGATGGCATGGGCATAGGCCGCGCGCATGCGCTGATCACCAGCAAAGGCGCATACCAGCATGAACAAGGTGCTGCGCGGCAGATGGAAATTCGTCATCAGCGCATCGGCGCTGCGGAATTCATGGCCCGGCAACAAATACACATCCGTGAGGCCACGAAAGGGCGCGATGCTGCCATCCGGGCGTACCGCACTTTCCAACAGGCGCAAGGCGGTGGTGCCGATGGCGATAATGCGCCCGCCCGCCGCGCGCGCGGCATTCAACTGTGCGGCGGCTTCCGGCGTGATCTGACCCCATTCTTCGTGCAATTTGTGCGCCCGCGCATCATCGGTGCGCACCGGCAGGAAGGTGCCGGCGCCGACATGCAGCGTGACGGTCACGCGCGCGACACCGCGCGCATCAAGCGCTTGCAGCAGCGCCTCGGTAAAATGCAGGCTTGCGGTGGGGGCAGCGACAGCGCCCGGCCGACGCGCGAAAATCGTTTGATAATCAGTCGTATCTTCGTTGGTTGGGCCATCGGGGCGGCTGATATAGGGCGGCAAGGGAACCTTACCGGCCTTTTCCAAAGCAGCCGCAAGCCGCGCCTGATCCGGGCCGAAATCAAGCCGCGCGGCACCGCCTTCGGGATCATCCAGCACGCGCGCGGTGCAATCCTCGGCACCTTCAATCATGATCTCATCGCCGGCCTTGAGCCGGCGGGCATTGCGGATCAGCGCGTGCCAAATGCCAGCTTCCTCATGCCGGTTCAGCATGATTTCAACCCGCGCCTGACCACGCCTGGCATGGAGCCGCGCAGGGATCACGCGCGTATCATTCACCACCATGACATCGCCGGGGCCAAGTAAATCGGGCAGATCGCGCACGCCGCGATCTTCCAGGCCATCCGGGCGCACCACAAGCATGCGCGCAGCATCGCGCGGGCGGATGGGCGCCTGCGCGATCAGGTGATCAGGCAGGATGAAATCGTAATCATCCAGCCGCAAAGGAGGTGGTTGAGCCAGCACGCGGGGGCGGTAGCGCGAAGCCGCCCCCGGCGCAACCGGCCCGCCCCGGTAACGGGGGCCTTATTCCGCGGAACGGAGCCCGGTTGCTTCAATCAGGCTGCGGAATTTTTCGCTCTCGGAGCGCGAGAAAGCGGCGAATTCGGCACGGTTTCGATACAAAATCGGCTGGGCCACGCGCTTCATGCCTTCAATGAAGCCATCGGCCTTCACTGCCCTTTCACAGGCGGCTTCCAGCCGCGCCATGACGGGTTCCGGCGTACTTGCGGGGGCGTAAAGCCCGCTCCAGATCGTATAGACCAGGTCATGGCCTTCTTCGCGCATGGTGGGCACATCGGGGAATTCCGGATTGCGCGCTGCAGTCAGAAAGGCGATCGG
>Ga0194133_10000349_pt1 | contig 97587 bp, 82 predicted proteins | sample TA2KigOf40mmetaG_FD_155448 | JGI IMG/M metagenome (GOLD analysis project Ga0194133, IMG submission 155448) | Freshwater microbial communities from Lake Tanganyika, Tanzania - TA2015055 Kigoma Offshore 40m | ecosystem: Environmental > Aquatic > Freshwater > Lake | place: Tanzania: Lake...
GTGACTCGGGATATAAAAATACTTGATCTCTACTCCGGTAATTACTAGCTTCGACTCTCCAAACCAATCCTTCCCAAAGCACATAATCTAGGTTGGCCGAGAATCCTCCAGTAGAAAAACCAGAAGGAGTATTTTCTGTAGGTACAATCACACCAGCCCGATCTTGGTAATACTCCAAACGGAAGGCTGATTTTAATCGTTGATTCCAAGTCACCTGACCAATTACCACAGGACTATACCAAACATCGTAAGCTCTGCTCCCCATTTGTTGCTGCTGAACCCCCAAATCCATTCCAAGAATCAATCCAAACGAATCTCCAACTTGAAATTGTCCATATAAATTTGAAAAATATCGTGATCTCCTAGTCAAATCTGGATCATTTGAACCCAAAAAAGTGCTCCAATTTATGAGCATACCCTCCTTCGGACGATACGAAACCTGAGTACCTAAGGAAGGTTTTTTAGTTCCTTCCACTCGAGTAATTCGTTGCCAACCATTGAAGACCAAAGCAGAAAAAAACCATTTGTCCGAAGGCTGAAAACTCACCTTCCCGCCTGTTAAAAAATAGGGTGTGTTTTCCGCTAAAATGGAGCGCGTCAAGGTCAAATTATCTGTAGAAATAGCGCTTTCAAATCCAATATGAGAAGGCAAGATACCCGCGTCTAGCCACACATTGCCTTTCTTCGACAGCAAAACTCCTGCATTTGCCTCAAATACATGTTTGAGTATCCCCGGTTCCTCTGCATAATTATCCACGGAGTAAGAGCCTGCATGAAGCGCTAAATTTCCACGAAACCGGTCTTGGGAATAGGCTAGCTTTACCAAACCCAAATTTAGCACTACCTGATTGTGTCGGTTGTGGTTGCAAAGAAAAGGAAGCCTGGTTTTGCCTTCAGGCTGGTTGAAATCATACCCATAAAATAAATCGACTACCCCTGAAATTTCCCATTCCTTGCTTGGAATCCTAGCCATACTGTCCACCTGGGCAAGGCTTTGGAGGGGAAGGCCTAAAAAAAGGAGTATTGCTAAATTTCTAGCCCATGCCCTATTACTCCATGCAAAGCTTGAGAGGAATAGCAGGGAAAAAGTCCGAAAACTGGTCAAACAATAAATAATTTAGACAGATTGGTACACACAGCTGGTGAAGCTAATAATCTAAGCCTACACCCTCACCTTCGTCGTACCCCCACCCTTCAAGGTAATCTCCACGGGTGCATTAGATTTCCAGTGTCCTCCGGTAAAATCAGGGATATCGATAGAATTGGAGCGGTTGGCCACAGACCATTCACTCATTGGGGTGATGCAGCTCCACAAGGCAGCATCGTACACATCTTGATCGAGTGGCAGCCCATTGCGCAAGCAATCAATCAATCGCCAATCCATCATGAAATCCATGCCTCCATGGCCTCCGATTTGTTTGGCTAGTTCACCTACCTTTTGTACAATTTCTGGGGTATATTTTTCTTTCAACGCTTGCATCTCCTCTTCTTTCATCCAGCTGTGTCCTTTAGCTACCTTTTGCTCGGGATACTTTTGCGCATATCCCTCCGTACCACTCACCACATGCAAACGAGAATAGGGACGAGGAGAAGTGACATCGTGTTGAATCATTATGCTTTTTCCCAATTTGGTTTTTACTATCGTGGTATTCATGTTGCCACGATAGGTCTTGGCCGCATAGCCATTCCAAAAGGAATCCTGCTCGGCAAGCTCCTGGGCTTTTTTCTGCATTTGAAAGTCATTGGAAGACAAAGAGGTCAAGTAATCCATCTGATCCCCGCGATTGATATTTAATATCTGACAGATGGGCCCAAGTCCATGGGTGGGATAAAGATTCCCATTTCGGAAATTTTCCTCCAGCCTCCACATGCCTTGATAGCCTTTTTCCTTGTCAAAGTTGAGCCAAACCAAATCGTGAATGTATGCTCCTTCTACGTGTACCACATCTCCAAAAAATCCCTCACGGGCCATTTTCAAGGTCATCAGTTCAAAAAAATCGTAACAGCAATTTTCTAGCTGCATGCAGTGTTTTTTAGTCCGCTCGGAAGTTTCTACCAGTTGCCAGCAGTCTTCCAAAGTTCTGGCCGCAGGCACTTCCACGGCAGCGTGCTTGCCAGACTCCATGGCATAGACCGCCATGGGCGTATGCCATTCCCAAGGAGTAGCAATATAAATCAAATCCAAATCGGGTCTCTCGCACATCTTTTTCCAGGCATAAGGAGAACCTGAGTACAATTCAGGTCGGTGAATGCTTCCTTCCAAGGATTGTTTCGCTTTCTCCGCGCGATCAGGAAGTAAATCACAAAGCGCCTTAATCTCTACCCCCTCAATTTTACTCAAGCGATCTACTGCTCCAGGCCCACGCATGCCCAAGCCCACTATTCCTACCCGAACGGTAGCTAATTTGGGAGCAGTAAAACCCGACATGTTGAAAGACTGAACTCTAGAAGCTCCATAGGCCGCTTCCAAAGGCAGCTCCTTCATGGAAGCTGCGAAGGCGCTACCCGCACCAAATAATCCTATTCCCGCTAATCCTGTGGTCTTTAAAAATTCTCTTCTACGATTCATGGTCTTACAACGTTTTTGGGTTTGTATCCCCTATTTACTAAAAAAACAAAAAAAAGTCCCTACCGAAAATCCAAAAAAGGAAAGCCGAGACTAATTTTCAGGAAGAGGCGAAGTTCGAATATGTTCCAAGTTGATCTCGGAAAGCATTTCCAATGCCCCAGATTCATACAAAACTTGCATGGAATCTAAGGGCGTTTCTTTTCTTACAGGCTTGAAATTGAGGTAATCTTGAAAGCGGATGCCTCCAACTTCCTGGAAGGCTCTCACTGCTCTGAACCTCACCCCACCCCCATCGGTATGGTACAAGTACGCCATGTAATCCATTCGATAATCGTCCACCCCAAACCAATACAAAAACTCATCTTCAAAGTGCTCTCCTCCTCCTTCTGCCTGGAAGGTCACCTTTACCTTATGGTAATCTTTTCCCTTGATCCTGGTTTGTCCGAGGTAGGTTTTGATAGCCGCTGCATCGTTTAACCCGTAGGGTAAAAAAGCAAAATAAGCCACTGAATTCACAGAGCGTGAAAAAGCACCTACCCGTTCTTCGGTTAAGGTATCGATCAGAACTCCATTTACTTTTCGTATAAAGCCGGTATTATTCAAGACGTCTACTACCTGACCGGTGGAATCTGTAAATTCTCTACTATACTCAAAGGAACTTGGGGATTTAAAAATAGAATAATGAGTTCCTCTAAAATCAAATGAAACGGCTGTTTTTTGATATAATTCACCCCCGTGGGCAGCGATGGCAGCATCCACAATTTTTTCCACCTCGCTCCTAGAGTCACAGGAAATTCCAAAAAAAGTGAATGATAGTAAGACCAAGCCAATGCTCAATGAGTTCATAATTCAAGAAGTTGTTTGAAAGCCTTTTTTATTGAGTGAAGTTACGCTTTGGAAATCAATAGACCAGCTCGAAGTTGTAATAACGGTACTCCGCCCTAAGAAACAAGCGGTTCCCTGATTCATCCACGCGCCAGCTTTCTCTGGTACCGTGAAACAACAGGTTGTCAGCTTGCTCGCTTTTCAGGTCATAAATCAAACTTCGATGGTCTTTTAATTGCACCTCAGTGCCAAGCAGGATGTAGGTATGGGGATCAAAATAGTACCACCAAGTATCCTTACCCGGACCATATTCCACCCGAATAGACTCGGCCTCTACACCGTTTTCCAAAAACTTCCTTCCTTCATAACTGAGCTGACCTCCTTGATCTAACAGCTTCCACGGCTGAGCTACCGTATAAAAAGCAGCATCGAAATCCTTTCTTTTTTCTGCGAGGAAATCAGCATTTAAGACTTCATTCGCTCCCATTTGGTAGCGAAAAATAAATCCATCCCAACTCATGCTATGAGCCACGCTATCTTTGGTCCAGGAAATGCTTCCTTCAAATTTTGGGGCCATTCGAAACTCATGCCATTGGTCCACCTCTGACTCCACTTTCCCTTCTGCATCGAATAGGCGCGTCCATTTCCTAAATTTGATTCCCTTCAAATTTTTCCAAGCCTCCTGACCCCCATGGACCGCTACAGATTTTTCAAGGAGTTTCCTAGCTTGTTCCTCTGGACTTGGAGTACATGCAAACAAAAAAAGAAGAAATAGGATAAGGCTACTAGTATTTTTCATTGGACCAAGGTAAAGGTTCTTTGTTTTCTAAAATAATCCAGGTATATCCCTAGCATTACCAAGGTATATTCTAAAATCAAAAAAATTGGCTTTTCCTGAACAGGGTTTTCGCTGTATGCTTGGTAAGAAAAAATGGCAGCAAATGACCACAAGACAAAAGTCCATTGACCTGCTAATACACTCAATCCTAGCGCTGGCAAGAGGTACCAGGGATGCACTACAGGTTGTATTAAAAAATAGACCAAGTACAGCATTGCCCACACTTTAGGTAAATTACATACCGGGGTAGAAGACTGCTTCCAAGCAAGAAAAATACTACCCAAAAAAACAATTCCTAGGCCTGCTTTGGTCAATATAGCAATGGTATTGTACCCCGCAACCCAATACCCCAATGCTCTCGCTAGGTAATATAGCGAGGCATTGAATTCAAACCGGCCTTGATAAAGCTGCAAGCTTTGGTAGAAATACTTCCAGCTTTCATTTAGGATTAAGGGAACAAAACTCGCTACCAGGACAAGGAAAGTAATCCCCCAGAAAATTGGATCTCTTTTCGTTCCCTTCCAAGAAAGTAGCAGGGGAGCAAGGAGCAAGGGGAGCAATTTGACAGCTACAGCCATGCCCCAGCCTAATCCAGCAAGGGCATGCTTGCCTGCATCAAATCCCCATATCGCTAGCAAAAGAAAAAATAAAACCAAGCCTTCGAAGTGAAGGTTCCCAATCGTTTCTAAAATAACTAAAGGATTTAACCAGTAAAGAAGAATGAGTTTTTTGGGCCGTTGAAATCTCCCCAAAAGCGTCCAAAGGAGCCAAAAAGTACCTAGCTCACCAACAAGCAATATACCGCGTAGGGCAAGAAAACCAGGATACACCTCATAGTGGGTAACTTGAGCCCCCAACCAAAAAAAAACTTGCTTTACTGGAGGGTACACGGAGTAGTATGAGGCAGAATTAAGTTGGGGATAAGCGTGTTCCCAAAAAGAATTTTCACTTCCCGATACTTGATTCTTCCATTCTTCAGGACTAAATAAGTAAGGGTTTTGGCCCTCTTTAATCAAATTACCATCCCATAAAAACCTAAGCCCATCCTCAGACCAATTGGGTTCGTAAAAAAAAACACAGGCTCTCAATAACACCCCTAGGAGCAGTAACTTTTGCCAAGAAAAATGCTGCTCCCAGCACTTGTAAATCCCTAGGGTACTTCCGAAGGCAATTAAAAACAAGGTGAAAGTTAGCAAGTAATTTTCCCTTGGCACCTGCGAAATAAGCCAAAGACTACTCCCATGACTAGCTAGGAGTAGTAGGATAAGAACCGTTTTCTTTCCTCCACTCAAAGCCCTAACTCCTTTCGAAGAGGTTCAAAAATTTTTTCGTTCTGCTGCCAATAAGCCAAAAGTTGAAGATTTGTACGGGTAGCGGTAGTCACTTCCTGTTCCCCTTTTTCATTGGTCCAGGTTTCGGTAAACCCAGTGATTTCAAAAGGAAATTGCTGCTGGTACCGGATAGCAACCTTTCTTCCGATTTCAGTGTAGGCGATATGCAGTTCGGATTGATCAGCTCCCAGTGGCTTTCTGGTGAGGGTTGCCTGCTCTGCCTTCAGTGGGAGATGAGAAAAGCGTTGAAAGATCAGGCTTGGAATCAAAATGACATTCCCCAAAGGAACCAAGTTAGGATTCAACCGGATTAGCGTAAAAAGTTCTTCTTCGGTTTGCGCATCGAGCTGCAGTTCCTGATCCCCTTCCGATTCAAAATAAGAAAATTGCTGGGCAGTATATTTGCCATTTTTAAAATTCAATTGCGTAAATGATTGCCCGCACCACTCGGTGACTGAGGCGCTTAATTTGGGAGCTACTGCATCTTCATAAATGGGAGTAAATACCGATAGCATGGTGTGGTACGGATAAACTCCCGTGACAAACTCCCGAGTCATATTGAGTTTCAACACTTTCTGCGCATCCGATGGGCGTTGCTCTGGATGATCCAACTTCACTTGTTTGCTTTTGGAAAAATCCTCTGTCACAAAAATCATCACAGCCTTTCCAGGACGCACTTCCCCGTACCTGCTTTGCTGCAAGTCAAACACATTGACCTCTGCCTTTCCTTGGTACCAGTAGCTGGAAAATTTTCCTTCATCCATCCCTTCCCTTCCAGAGGGAGCACAAGCACACAACAAAAAAATTACATGAATTAAAATCAGCATTGAATGATTATTTAAGAAAAAGACCTTATGATTCATGTTGGTTCCAGGGGGATTGATCATCGTAGTACCTCTTGATTTAGAAAGTAATCCATGACCTGGGTAAGGGATTATCCTAGGCCCAATATTTAAATATCGTAAAAATTATTTTATAGCCTGCTCCCAAAACTCCCTTGACCGTACCACTTACCTTGGAACTCCCGATTCTCTTCCGGTAACTTACCGGTACTTCTAGGTACTTCAATCCAGCACGATGCACTTTGATCTGCATCTCTATGGTCCACCCATAATTTTGATCCACCATCTCCAATGCTAACAACTTCTTCCATAGGATGGCGCGAAATGGACCTAAATCCGAAAATTTTGCTCGGTACATGACTTTCATTAGGGTGGTGGCTAGCCAATTTCCAAACACTTGGGGAAGAGTCATAGATCCTTTTTCACGGATCCCCATGGTCCTTGAGCCAAGGACAAACTCCGCCTTTCCTTCCATAATAGGGTTTATTAAGTTCATCATTTCTTGAGGATAATCGCTGTAATCTCCATCTAAAAAAATAACGATATGGGGTAGAATTTCCTGACTTTTGATCCAATCCATGGCTGTCAAGCACGCTTTTCCATACCCTTTTTGAGGTTCAAAGACCACCTGGGCCCCCGCTACTTTGGCTACTTGCGCCGTACGATCGGTGGATCCATTGTCTGCCACCACGATATGACGAACTTGCTTTGGAATATCCAAAATCACCTTCGAAATCGATTCTTCCTCATTGAAGGCGGGGATAATTACATCTATGATGGGAGTAGATGACATACCTTTTTTTAGCGTGACTTAAATGAGTATAAAAATACTATACCAAATCCCAAACAAAGGATGCCATGCAAGGGGAGAAATACGTAGCTGCCTTGGAAAAAACCAAAAACAAGCATTCCTCCAAATATCATGGCTAAAATTCCTTCAATCCAGGTACTGATAGGAAAGGTTCTCCAACGGTACACATTGGACTGTAAGGGCACTAGACCAGCTTCTAAATTGAACTTGGGCGTACGTATGAATGGCGATTTCTTTCCCGTAAGGCCCTCCAATACAGCTTGGGTATTGTGCAGGGACAATCCCATAGAAACGCAAAGAAATAAAGGAAGCTTCCAAATCACGCTGGCAAATGAAGTCCAGGAGAAGCCTTGTGCCTGAAGGTAAGCCATCATATAAACTCCGGCAACCATCACAAATCCCAGCATGGATAATCCCGCAAGAGTTGGAAAATAAGAGTATGTCTGCTCTTCCCTGAGTAACCAAGTAAGTCCAATGCTACTTAAGCTGCTGAGAAAAATAGCCACAAACACCGTCGAGTTAAATAGATGGGCCAAGGCATGAAGTTTAACTCTCCATCCATGCGGTTCTCGCAAAACTTGCCAAATATGCTTGACCGCACATTCCGCACCCCCTTTATTCCAGCGAAATTGCTGAGACTTCACTGCTGATAAAATCGGCGGAAGTTCTGCAGGAGATTCCACCTCAGGACAGTAGACAAATTTCCAACCTTTTCGTTGGGCCCGATAACTCAGATCTAGATCCTCCGTCAGCGTATCCTCATGCCAATTGCCCGCATCTAGGATGCAGCTTTTTCTCCAAATTCCAGCAGTGCCATTAAAGTTAATAAACGCTCCTTGGTGGCTTCTTCCCAACTGCTCTACAAAAAAATGAGCGTCCAAAGCAAAAGCTTGCAACTGTGTCAGCATCGAATAGGGTCGGTTGAGGTGAGTCCATCGGGTCTGCACCATGCCTATGTCAGGTGAAGAAAAATGAGGCAAGGTTTTCTGCAAAAACTCAGGATCTGGGACAAAATCTGCATCAAAAATGGTAATAAACTCGCCTTGAGCCTTTTTTAACCCTTCCCTCAATGCACCTGCCTTAAATCCGCTTCTATTCTCCCGATGCAAGTAGCTAAAATTCAGTTCAGGATAGTGAATTATTTTTTTTTGAACCAAAGAGGTGGTCACATCGGTACTGTCATCCAAGATTTGAATTTCTAGCAATTCCTTAGGGTAGTTTAGTTGAGCTACAGCTTCAATCAGCCGCTCCACCACATATTGTTCGTTGTAAATAGGCAACTGCACCGTGACCCTTGGAAAAGTCTTGATCTCTGTGGTTGAGGATTGCTTCTGCTTTTTTAAAGCCTTTAAAAAATGAAACAACAAATGTCCTTGGGCCAAGCTATAAAAAAATACAAACAGCATTCCTGCGAAATAGAGGATAGCAAAAAAATAGAAGCTGAACATTTATTTTTTCAATTGAATGGTTTGCCTTCCTATCAGGATAGGAAAATCATGGATACGATCCTTTTCGGGTCCGTTTTCGAGTTTCAATACTCCGCGAGGACAAACTGTAGCACAGATTCCACAGCCTACGCAGGAAGATCGCACGATATTTTGTCCTTGTTGAGCATAGGCCCTTACGTCAATACCCATTTCACAATGGGTAGAACAATTGCCGCAAGAAATGCATTGTCCTCCATTGGTAGTGATTCGAAAACGAGACTTAAACCGTTGCACCAATCCCAAATAGGCAGCCAATGGGCAACCAAACCTACACCACACTCTATTTCCCATCAAGGGATAAAATCCTGTACCCACCACTCCAGCAAATGCGGAACCAATGGCAAAGCCATAGAAAGCGTGTACTTGATTGGTCAGGTCTCCCAACACCTTAAATCCAGAGAAGTAATTGACCAAGGTCAAAGAGGTCATAACCACAGCCAAAGCAAGGACCCCATGTATGGTCCAACGCTCCCATTTCCAGGCTTTGAGCGACTTGTCTGAAAGGTGTCGAAAAGAATCACCTACCGTTTCAGCCAATCCTCCACACCCACATACCCAAGAACAATACCAGCGTTTTCCATAAAAGTAGGTAAACACAGGTACAGCCACTATGATCAATAAACATCCCCATGCCAACATAAAAAGGCCAAGTCCACCACTACTTAAAAAAGTTGAGAGTTGGTAGTCAAAGAAAAAATCATAATCCAAAGGCCAAATATTTTTGAAGTCAAAGTAGGGTTGATTTAAACGTACCAATACCTCAGGAATTAAAAAGGCAAAAGCAGTCTGAAAAAACATCACGGATGCAGTTCGGAGTTGCTGATACCTATTGCCGGCATATTTGCTAAACATCCGAATCCCCATAACCAAAATGGCCAAGGTGTACACCAAGCCATACAAAAACCATTGGCTAGCAGGTCCTCCAGAGAGAAGCTTGGAGAGTGGCTCTACCATCCATACTAAGGAAACCAAGTAGGCCGGAAACCAATACAAAATCACATAGAAGAGTATCAGGTAGGAGCCTACTAGGATCCCAAGAAGTCCCCTATTGGTCAAAGATGAATGGAAAATGCCTGCAAAGGCCCCTCCAGGACTTTCTTCTTTTTTCTTAGCTAAATGGAAGAGTAAGCCCCCAGCCAAGCAAGAACCCAAAGAAAGTAGCAAGCAAAGTAAAGGATGATCTCTGCTAGGTCCTTGTAAAGCTGCTTTGGCCAAGGAAAATCCATAATCCTCCCAAATCACTTCTTCCCATCGACCTTCCACTTTTAAAGCTTCATTGTAAGGATCCAACTGCTGATGATAGGCCTGTAAAAAGGAATAGGTGGATGAATAGGAAAAACCATACATAGGTGCCAGTAATTCTTTGACTTTTTCTCTATGGATTTCTTTCACCTCTGAGCTTACTAGATCTTCCCTTAAGTGATAACTTCCCAAAAAAGGTAGAACAGTGAATGCAACCACACCCAAGAAAAACAAACCAAGTCCTAAATTTTTCACTGTGATCATGAGCTAGATCCAAATAGGTGATGAAACAATGATCTTTTGGGGAGGGGAAAACTTACACCAAATTGAAGTTGAAATGATTTTTGAATTGCTACATGATAGGGAGCAAAAAACTCAGGGTCAAAATTTGCTTGATGCAAGGTAGAAATTACTTGAAGCCCGGACCATCCTTCCCGAATGGCTCGATCGAAATATTCGTGCCTTAAACGAAATCCTAAAGCCAAAACGCCTAAAATTTTACCCCCTGCATCCATTTGCATGCGAAATGCAATTTTTCCGCTCGGATGCTCCCAATAAAAATCTTGAATCTCATCTCCCTCTTCTACTGCGATGACTCCATAGGTTTGGTATTCTATTTCAAAAAATTTAGCAGAATTAAACCATACACCAGGAGCATAAGGTTGAGGGGAAGTACAGAAGTTTGCCGCCAAGGTTTCTCCATGCATTCTACCAGTATACCAAACTTGTTCAATGTTCTTTCTTCCTTCTCCAGGTGCATATTCAAATTCAGCACAATCGCCTATGGCATAGACATTCGGTGCTGAAGTTTCAAAATAGGAGTTGACCAGTACCCCCCTTTGGATTTTAATCCCTGATTTTTTTAAAAAGGCTACATTTGGAGTTACCCCAGTGGCAAGGCCGACAAACTCACAGGAAATTTCTTCCCCTTGGGAGGTGCGAACTGCCCTCACTTTCCCATGCACCCCTGGAAGAATCTCTTTTAACTCCGTACCTAAGCGTAGGTCAATGTCCTGCTCCTTCAAGAGCCGATGCACCAAATCCGCTTCCCGCTTGGGCAAGGATTGTTCCCAAAATCTAGATTCCCTTACCATAAAAGTGACGGGAATTTTTCGGTAAGCAAGCATTTCTACCATTTCTATCCCTATCAAACCTCCCCCTACAACTACCGCTCGGTTTACATGAGTAGATGTATTGATCTCCATTGACTCTAGGTCCTGCTTGGTGTAGAGTCCTTGTACACCTTGCAGGTGCTGCCCTGGCCAATAGTAAAAAGCAGGGGTAGATCCTGTAGCTAAGATCAAGTAATCGTAACTTAGATCTTCACCTGTATCAAAACTCAGTTTTTTAGCATCTACATCCAGGGCGGTGACCCATGCTTGCTTTAAGGTAATTCTATTTTTACCCCAGAACTGAAGCTCATACGGATAAAGATGTTCCCATTTCATTTGCCCCATATAAACATACATCAGGGCTGTACGTGAAAAAAAATAGGGAGATTCTCCAGAAATAACGGTGATTTGCACATGAGGATTACCTTTTCGCAAATGTCTTGCAAAAGTGATTCCTGAAATACCGTTGCCAAGGATCACAAAATGGGTAGCACTCATGCAGATTAGTTGAACCTAAACTTACTCAAAAATTAAGTTTACTCGTTCAAATTCCAATTGTAGTCCAAAAAAGAAACTTTGGCATTGGGAGCAATTTTTACCTTGGAGTACTTGTTTAGGAACTCAATCAATGTTCCTCTTTTTGTAAAATCACCCGTAAACCAAGAAAAAATAGAGGAAAGCTGTACCGATTGGGTTCCCAATTTATTGCGAACAGGATCATTGATAAAGGCAACAGTTACCTTAGTGAGTTGCGCTTCTAACTTGTCTGCTACAAAGGCTTCATTGAGTAGTGGGGGACAAGAAATTGAAGCACAATTGATGGCAAAATGAATCCTGGGCTCATCAAATTCCTTTCTTAAAATTCCATGTTCTACCTCATCCAAACTCATGTCTACGCCTGCAATTTTAAAAAATTTATAGTGCCAGACATCTTTGATTAATGGGATTTTGAGCTTGGGACCTAAATCACGTATGCTTTTGGTAGGATAAAAATCTACAATCAACTTTACCGTGTAGGCATTGTATGCATTGATCCAATAGGCAAGCTGCTCATTTTTTGACCATTTGCTTCGGTCAGGGGCATTCTCAGAGAGCAATTTGAGGTAGCTTTCCAACTTTGGCTTTTCACGTATAAAGCCTTTGTAATCTACTAGGCCATTGGCTTTGACATGGGTTTTTACTAATTGATCCCAGAGCTGGTGGCTTGGTGGCGTGCTTCCCACTTTTCCCACCACCGGACTTTGGCAGGAGTAAAAGAAGAAAAGGGATAGGAAAAAAGATGTTCGAAGAGCTAGAATCATGAGAAAATGAACAAATTCAACTAGTGGAAATGAGCTTTAGAGATGGGTAAGGATAGGGATTTTAATACACTTTTTCTCCCCTATTGAGCCAAATGCCCCAGGATTTGGAATAGGTATGTACTCGGGTAGTAGGTTTGCCTTGGGAAACCAATTCTCCCCCATCATTGGCCCATTGCAAGATCCCTCCATACAAATTATAAACTTTGGAAAATCCAGCGGCTTGCAATCTTTTGCCAATTTCTTGAGATCTAGCCCCCACGGTGCAATAAATAAGTACAGGCTGATCTTTTTTTAGTTTCCCCACGGATGAAAAGGAAAAGGTATCGAAACCAACCCATATCGCTTGGGGAAGATGACTGACTTCAAATTCCTTTTGCTCTCTAGCATCCAAGACTTGGTAATCACTTAAATTATTGATTTGAGTGGGTTTTACCGTTGAAAAGCCCTCATCATAAAAGGTACTCAGCAAGGCTTCATACGCCTTTGATTGAGCAAAAGAAGTCGTAAAAAATAAAAAGAAGACAAGAGTGAAGCCAAGTAGTTTACGCTGCATAGAAGAATTAAGATAGGATAACTACTAAACCTAAATTCTTGCACCTAGGTTTAGTTTACCTGTAAAAATCTGAAAGACGCACCAAACCCTTTCTATCTTTGACAATAATTTTTTTTCCTTCCAAATCAATTAACCCATCTTTTTTAAATTCTGACAACAAACGGATCACAGATTCCGTGGCAGTTCCTACAATGCTAGCAATTTCTTCCCTGGTCAAAAGCAGGTCAATTTTTTGGCTATTTCCACCCTCTATCCCATAGGAACTTGCCAATTGAAGAAGGACAAATGCAAGGCGCTCTCGAATGCTCTTTTGAGAAGCATCCGTGAGCTTGAGTTCTAAAATACCTACCTCATGACTGAGTTGTTTGGTGATTTTTTTGAAAAACTCTATGTTTTTTAGGAGTGTATTTAAAAATGCATCCCGTGGCACAAAGCAAATCCGCGCATCTTCAATAATCATAGCCGAATTGGTGTAATTCTCTTCTCCAAGCAAGGCAGCATAGCCCAAAAAATCACCTCTTTTAGCAAGATGGAGAATTTGTTCCTTGCCATTGGATGCAGTCTTGTAGACTTTTACCACCCCAGCATTGATGCAAAAAATTCCCAAGGGTTTGGTGCCTTCGTAATATAAAATTTGGCCTCTCCAGTGTGCCACATGATTTTTAACCTCTGAAATCGAACATAAATGCGATTCAGGTAAGTTGGAAAATAAGGATTGCTTTCTTGATCCACAAAGCTCGCAAGGCGTAAAAGTAGTCGTAGTTGATTGCATAGGACAGTAAAGAGTTAAAAAATCAAAGGAAAATTTAAATAAAAACTATTATTAATACTATAAAAATTAAAATAAAATTAAGGAATTTCAGGAAAACTATCTTTTTGAATATATTCTTCTAGCAAGACATCCAGATGAAAAAATACATGCTTGCGTCCATTCGATAAGGTTACGTACGGACATTTTAGGGTTTGGTTGTATACAAAGGCTTGAGACACCACCTTTTGGTCTATTTCAATATCAGGTGCCTTACACTCCACCAAGAGATAAGGTTTTCCTTCCCTATCGTAAATAAGCAAATCTGTCCTTTTTTGAAGGCCATTGTAGCGCATGCCTTTTTCAAGGACAAACCATCCCTTAGGAAATCCCTTAGCAATTAAAAAATGAATCCAATGCTGCCTCACCCATTCCTCTGGAGTGAGCAGGAGGTGCTTTTTTCGAAGAAAATCATAAATATACATCCCTCCCTCCTGTTTACTAAGCTGAGGTTGAATGGGGGGCAGGGAAAGTACGGGTAAGGAGACCAACTCAAAACGAAAGTTTACTTGCAATTCAAATATGGCATATTTTCATTGGATAACTGGTCTATTCCTTTTCAAAGCATAGGTAAGGGCCGATTTTTTCAACCCAAGCTTCTTGAAAGATTTTAATTTTTAATAAATCCTGTGCCCGCTCGTAGGGTCCATGCTGCATCCTGTAAGCTACCAATACCTTGGCCTCTTGGTAACTGATGTAAGGATGCTGGGCCAATACCTCCTGATTTACTCGGTTGATACATATTTTCTTTGGAGGGACCTTATCGAAATCAAAATACTCCCATAAGGAGGAAATCGCCTCTGGTCGCAGACCAAACACTTCTTGAAGTTGCTCTGGAAATATAAAGCCTCCCAAAGATTCACGGTATTTGATAATCCTACCGGCAGTCAAAGCACCAATACCTGGCACAATCTGGAGTAGTATGGAATCCGCTTCCGATAAGGGAAGTCTACGAATACGGTCTTTCACCAAGGCATCTCCCTTTCGTTTCACTGAATCCATTGGAGCGAAAGTGGGCAATGGAGAGGTTAATATATGCCCCCCAGTACGCTCTAAACTGTCAAGTTGCGACAAGTACCTTCGATACATATCTTCTCCCCTTTGATCCGAAAAATAACGCATCACCGTAGGAAGCAAGGAGAGCATGAGCAAGGTGGGAAGTAATAAAAAAAAACCTTGAGATTCCTTCTTGGTAAATCCCAAATGGGTTTTTAACCAAAACAATAATTGGTTTATCATAAAAAATAAAGTTGAAAAAATTACAGGCTACTAAGTTAAGCGTAGGTGATTCTCCAAACAAGCTTTATATCGACAGAATAACTTTTTAAGAATATTATTTAGAATATTTCTAAATTAAAATCATTGAATGAAAAATAAACTTTAAGGGAGGATTCCTCCGTTAAATTTGCAGCCGAACCTCTAAAGCATGTCTACAAGTTTTAAAGCCTTAAGTCTGTCTCACAAAACTGCTCCTGTGGAAGTAAGGGAGCAAATTTCGTTAGACGACCAAGCAATCCATAGACTTTTGATTAAGTTAAAAGAGGTTTTTGTAGTTACAGATGCATTGGTACTTTCCACTTGCAACAGAACCGAAGTTTACTACAGCCATGAATTGGATCTAAGCCATGAAATTCTCCGACTGGTTGTCTTAGAAAGTGGAGGAAATCTCGATAAAGAGTGTGACGCTTTTTTTGAATTCCTGGTAGAGGAATCTGTCGCAGTTACCCATCTTTTTCGGGTAGCCATGGGGCTTGAAGCTCAAGTGATTGGAGATATTCAAATCATCAATCAAGTAAAACGAGCTTATCAGACTTCTGCAGATCTGGATCTAGCGGGTCCCTTTCTTCACCGCTTGCTACACACCATATTTTTTACCAACAAGCGGGTAGTCCAAGAAACCGCCTTTCGGGATGGTGCCGCATCCTTGTCCTATGCCACCCTTGAATTGATTGAAAGCCTTACCCAAAATATTTTCGAACCAAGGATTTTAATCCTTGGCCTGGGTGAAATTGGAGAGGATGTAGCCAAAAACATGGTGCATTTACCCCATGCCAAGGTGCAAATCACCAACAGAACCTCATCCAAAGCAGAGCAGATAGGTATTCCTCTGGGTTTTGAGATCATTCCCTTCGAAGAGTGCTTTGCTGCCATAGAAGCTGCCGACGTTATTGTTTCTTCTATTCGGATGCCAGAAATTTTTATTACCAAAGAACGTGTGGGTTGCTCTCCTATCCCCGGGTTCAAGTTATTTGTAGATCTCTCTGTACCTAGAAGCATAGAAACCTCTTTAGAAGAGATTCCAGGGGTAGTCCTGTACAATGTAGATAATATTCGAAGTAAAGTTACCGCAGCCTTGCAACTCCGACTAGAAGCCATTCCCCAAGTGGAAACCATCCTGGAGGAAAGTATAAGTGAATTCCAAGGATGGTCCAAGGAAATGTTGGTATCCCCCACTATACAAAAATTAAAACAAGCTTTGGAACAAATTCGCCAAGAAGAATTAAGTCGCCATGTAAAGCAAGTGGATCAACAGCATGTGGAATTGATAGAGAAAATCACCAAAAACATGATGCAGAAAATTCTTAAAATTCCAGTAGTCCAATTAAAGGCTGCCTGCCAGCGAAATGAAGCTTCAGAAATGATTGCCCTGCTACATGATCTATTTGATTTAGAAAATCAAAACAAGGAAAAATAAGGCCGGTAAACTTGTGTTTTTACCCCCTTTGCAGTAGTTTAAAGTTTAAGCCCCACGTACTACTTCGATGTCCAAGCAAGCATATTATTTCCTAATTATATTTTTTCTGAGCTTTCCTGCATTTGGACAAAATTGGGAGGTTTATGACTTTAGTGGTAATCTACAGGGTAAGGTGGCTTACCAAGACCTTGAGCTTTTAGACGAATCCGTTCGTGTAGGAAAAAGTGATAGTAGTCTTTTTTTGCTTTCGGCAGATCTTCGACCCATTATAGATCTACAAGCCAAAGAAGTTTATCAATACCTCAAACCTTGGATCATCGTAAAAGGTCCTGGAGGACTGGGTGCCTTCCACGAATACGGTCAAAAAGCCTTGCCTACTGTATACGATGAAATACAAACTTATCCCACGAGGCTATTGGCCAAAAAAGGTTCAGATTACTACGTATACGAAAAATCAAGCGGGAAAACCCGCTGGTTAGGAAGTTCAGACCAAGCCCTCCTTACCCACCAAGGTATGGTGATTTTAAAACAAGGCGATAGTTATTATCTACCGCTATCTCCTACTCCAGAAAAGGCATACGAACAACTTGCAGTCAATGAAGGAAATTTTTTACTTTCCAAAGAACCTTCAGGATTTGGTCTTATCGACCAAGAGGGAGCTTATGTACTTGAGCCTGTCATTGATCAATTGGTGCATACCCGTGGGGATAGCTATTACGGATACGATGAAAACCAGTATTTACTCATTAGAGGCTTTGAAAATAAAGCTCAAGTCAAATACAATTCCTACCATCAAATTACCAAAGAAGGTGATTTGATGTTGGAATATATTCACGGAAAATTAAGACGGGTAATCGAGGAGGAAGGAATTCTCTTGGATGCCATTGGAATGGAATCTGTTACCTTAATTGGTAAAGATCTTTACAATGTGCTTTTTAGAGAAAATAAAATGGGGCTGCTTGGAAAAAATGGGTGGTTGGTCACCCCAAACTCCGATGCGGAATGGATTGGTAATGGAACAGAAGGCCTATTTCCGGCTAAGAAAAATGGAAAGTATGGATTTCTGACCCCATCCGGTACTTGGGTGATTCCCCCTAATTTTTTGGAAGTAGGTACTTTTTCTGAAAAAATTGCACCTTTCAAAAATTCTAGTTTATGGGGTCTCGTCTCTAGCGATGGAAAAATCCTAACAGAGCCCAAATGGGAGGAGATCAAAGATTTTTTCAAGGGAATTTCCATTGCCAAATCCAATGGGTCACACTACCTGATCCGACCAACAGGTGAACTTACTAGTGAAATAGGATTTGATAAAATTTCTAGACTGAAAGAAGGTTATTTCCTGGTTGAAAAAAATCAAAAAATGGGCCTCATTTCTGTTTCAGGTACCCCTATTTTACCCTTAGAATACGATTGGATTGAGGTAGAGCATAAGGATTTTATTGTGGTAGTAAAAGAAGGACTTTCTGGGGTAGTGAAAGGAAATGGGGAAAGCTTTTTGCCAGTAGCATACGAACAAATTCATTTGGATATTTCCGAACAAAAAATTTTGGCAAAAAAGGCACTTGAAAAACCAGCCCAGCTGGAAAGTGCTCCGCCGAGTGTAAAAAGAAAAAAGGGAGAGTAATCTCCCTTTTTATTTAAGATTTATTAGATCCTGAATCTTTACTTTCTTTACCTGAATTGGCAATGGAATCCCGCATGGCTGTATCTGACTTCACATTTTCCATTTTGTAGTAATCCATAATCCCAAGTTGACCAGAGCGAAATGCCTCTGCAATGGCTTTGGGAACTTCTGCCTCTGCTTCTACTACCTTGGCCCGCATCTCCACATTTTTTGCCTTCATCTCTTGTTCAAGCGCCACAGCCATCGCCCTACGCTCTTCTGCTTTTGCTTCTGCCACTTTTAAGTCTGCAGAGGCCTGATCTATTTGAAGTTTTGCCCCAATATTTGCCCCTACATCGATGTCAGCAATGTCTATGGAAAGAATTTCAAAGGCAGTACCAGCATCCAATCCTCTTTGCAACACCAGCTTAGAAATTTTATCTGGATTTTCTAAGACCGATTTATGGGTAATGGCAGAACCTATGGAAGTGACAATTCCCTCTCCTACCCTTGCCAAAATAGTCTCTTCTCCAGCGCCTCCTACCAACTGGGCAATATTGGCCCTAACAGTTACTCGTGCCTTAGCCACCAATTGAATTCCATCTGCTGCTACAGCCGCAACATTGGGCGTATTGATCACTTTGGGATTTACGGAAATTTGAACAGCCTCAAACACATCTCTTCCTGCCAAATCTATTGCTGTTGCCTGCTTAAAACTCAAAGTGATATTGGCTTTATCTGCAGAAATTAATGCTCGAATTACTGCAGGTACATTTCCTCCTGCCAAAAAGTGAGTTTCTAGATCGTTGGTTGTCAGTTGCAAGCCTGCTTTTGTGGCAGTGATCATTGCATTGACAATGAGGCTTGGTGGGACTTTTCGGATTCTCATTCCGATCAATTCCCCAATACCTACGCGTACATTAGAAAATTGTGCTGTAATCCAAAGATTAACCGGCACAAAATAGAGGAATATAAATAAGAGAACGATGCCTGCAAAAGCAGCGATCAAAACGAATAAAAAACTACCTTCTACCATAATGATTTATTTTACACTGATTGTATTGTGTTCAAGTTTACTAATTACTACCGTAGCTCCAACCTCAATAAAGCCAGCTTCGGACTTAACTTCATACCATTCCCCATGAAATACCGCTTTTCCAATGGGCTTAATATCAGAAACAGCCTTTCCTTCCATCCCCACTTCCAAGCCTTTTGTCCTTCCGTCGTAGGCCCCTCCCGATTGTGTAGATTTTAAAGAAAATTTTCTCCATAATCCTGAAGAAAATCCATACCAAACCGCAGCGAGATGCAATCCAATGGAAAGCCCTGAAATTCCCAAAGCCACTTGATTTTCAAAAGTCAAAAAGGCATAAATCAATCCGATTATACCCACTATAATACCTAAAATTCCTACGACGGTAGTGCCAGGAATAAACAAAATTTCAACCAAGACCAAGACCAAGCCTAAAAGTATGAGGCTCAATAAAATTAGCCATTCCATGTGTGCCGATTTGAATTACCTCTAAGCTACGAGATTATACCGAAACCAACATCAAAATTGAAAAAAATCAGGAGCATCCGATAATCAATAGGCTTTAGCAAAAAGCACCCTTCCAGCGGAAGGTCTGCCACTAAATACGCAAACTCCCTGCTCTGGTTTTTGATCCAATGGAATGCATCGAATGGTTGCCTTTGTCAATTCCTTAATTTTCTCTTCTGTCTCGGAAGTCCCATCCCAGTGCGCAGAAAGAAAACCTGTTTTTTCCTCCAGTACGCGTTTAAATTCCTCCCAAGAATTGACTTCTGTAGTCTTTTCTTTTCGAAACGCTAAGGCTTTTTGGTATATATGGTCCTGAATTTCCTCCAAGAGTTGTTTGATTTTTTCAGCAATGGGCATTTGAGCTAAATCAAAAGAGAATTTTTCTAAAGTATCCCTTCTAGCAAGTTCTACGGTATTGTTTTCCAAATCTCTAGGTCCAAGTGCAATTCTAACAGGCACTCCTTTTAATTCGTACTCAGCAAATTTCCAACCGGGCTTTTGGGTATCTCTATCATCAAATTTAACGCTGATTCCTGCTTTTTTTAGGTCAAGCATAAGTTCCTTGGCCTTTACCGAAATCATGGCAAGCTCTTCTTCCCCTCTATAAATAGGGACTATAACGACTTGGAAAGGAGCAAGTTTAGGTGGAAGCACCAAGCCAATATCATCGGAATGAGCCATGATCAAAGCTCCCATCAAGCGGGTACTTACACCCCAAGAGGTACCCCAAACGTAATCCAATCCTCCTTCCTTTGTCGCAAATTTGACCTCAAAGGCTTTGGCAAAATTCTGTCCTAGAAAATGGGAGGTTCCTGCTTGTAAGGCTTTTCCATCCTGCATCAAGGCTTCAATGCACAAGGTCTCTTCTGCTCCTGCAAAACGCTCATTTTCTGTTTTTTTACCCCTTACCACAGGAAGTGCCATATACTCTTCAGCAAACCGAGCATATACCTGCATCATCTGTTCTGTTTCGGAAATGGCCTCTTCCGCAGTAGCATGTGCCGTATGTCCCTCTTGCCATAAAAATTCCGTAGTTCTTAAAAATAATCGGGTTCTCATCTCCCATCTTACCACATTGGCCCACTGATTGACCAAGACCGGCAAATCTCTATAAGATTGAATCCAATTTTTATACGTACTCCAAATCACCGTTTCTGAGGTAGGCCTAACGATCAATTCTTCCTCTAATTTGGCTTCTGGATCTACAATCACTCCCGAGCCATCTGCTGCATTCTTCAAACGGTAGTGGGTCACTACTGCACATTCTTTGGCAAAACCTTCTACGTGACTAGCCTCCTTGCTTAAAAAGGATTTAGGAATAAAAAGAGGAAAATAGGCATTGCTATGCCCAGTCTCTTTAAACATGGTATCCAATTGGGCCTGCATTTTTTCCCAAATGGAATACCCGTAGGGCTTGATGACCATACACCCTCTTACTGCTGAATTCTCTGCTAAATCGGCTCTTTTGACGAGCTCATTGTACCAAAGTGAATAATCTTCACTTCGTTTGGGAAGTCCTTTACTCATTTATTTGTAGAATATCTAGAAATCTGCTTATTTTTGGTACTAGGGAAATACAAATATAACCCTAAAAGTACAACCTATACTTGGTACTTACGTTAAACCAAGTAACAATCTACTTCACCCATGAAGAAATTAGCCCTATTACCCGCCTCTTTGCTTCTTGGTGCGAGCGCACTGCTATCTTGCTCTACCAACAAAGCAGCCTTGACTGCCGCAAATGACAACATGTATTTCATGGCTTCGGACATGAAAAAAGTGACTCAAAATGCTGTAACAAACAACCAACCAAACACCTTTGATGGTCTTGCTACAGCCACTGGGGCTCCCCAAGATAATTTCAGTTCCAAAAATGTGAACCCAGATTATCTTGCTCGCTATGGACAGGTAAATGCGCAAAATTCATCGGATGTAGTCTATTTTGACGAAAATCAAGGCGTCAATTCTGGGACAACTCCCAATATTGATGTATACAACAATTTCTCTGTCTCCAATTTCAATTCAGGATGGAACAATACCTCCTTCACGCCTGGCTTCTCCCCCTTTGGGTATGGGATGATGGGATTTAGTCCTTGGAGAATGGGATTTTATGATCCTTTTTTTGGTCCAGCTTGGGGTTGGAGATCAGGTTTTAACTTAGGTTTCAACTGGGGATGGGGCAGACCGTACTATTCACCTTTCAATCCTTATTCTGGATACAATGCCTTCTATGATCCTTTCTGGGGCGGTTCCATGTGGGGATCTCCTTGGGGTTCACCTTGGGGTTGGAACACCCCCATTTATGCTACAGGGCCAATTATTATTATGCCAGGAAATGAATACGGGGATCGCCGAGTAGTTTATGGAGCAAGACCTTCTAGGGGATCTTCTATGAGTAGCGGAACAGGGGGAGTTGCTCAATACCCAGGAATTCCTACCACCGCCAGGGCACAAGCACGTCAGAACGTAGCCAATGCTAGTGGTGGAGTTTCACCAAGACGAAATGTGGCCAATGAATCCAATCGAATGGCTACTTCAGATTTTAGTTCTTCCCAAAATGATTATTACAATACCGGAAGAAGCCGTGTTGCATCAACCTCCTCAGGGGTCAACTCACCGGCTTCTGACAGAGGAGCTGTAGTTCCAAGCAGAAGTTCTTCCACTTCAGCAAGACCGTCAGCTACCGTACCAAGTTCAAGTAGATCTGACTACTCTTCACCTAGTAGAAGTTCCTACTCTTCAGGAACGGGAAGATCTTATTACGGAGATGGACCTTCCTACAATAGATCGTCTTCAGAAGGTAGCTATTCACGATCTTCATCTTCTTTCGGTAGATCTGAATCCTCCTCCTATTCTTCCGGAGGGGCGCCTAGCCGATCAAGTTCAAATTCTGGCTTTAGCGCTCCTAGTAGAGTGAGTACTGAGGGAGGCTTTAGTGCTCCAAGCAGAAGTTCAAGCGGATCCTCAGGAGGTTCTAGTTCCGGAGGATCCAGAGGAAGGGGGAATTAATTCCCCCTTTTTTTTTAAAAAAATTATCCCAAACCCTCACTTTTTTCGTTACTATTCACAAACAACCCTTTCGCTCCATGAGATTATTCTCTTTGCTTTGTTGTCTTATTTTATTGTCCTCAAGTAGCCTTATTGCCCAAAGTGGTTATTTTGAAGATGCTCTTAGATTCAGTAGAACAAGCCCAGTAGGTACAGCAAGAATATTGGGGGTAGGAGGTACACAATGGTCTCTTGGTGGAGACGTGACCTCTCTTACAGGTAATCCTGCTGGATTAGGTTTTTTTCAGTCTTCCGAAGCCAGTATAAGCTTAGGCTTAGATAATTGGGGTATCGATACCGAATACCTCAACCAAAGCAAATCCTTTTCTACTTCTAAATTTTCTCTACCCAACTTGAGTTTTGTGGGGGCTAATCCCAAGGGTCCCTTGGAGAGAGGTGCTTTTAAAGGGGGGGCTTGGGGATTTAGTATTCAGCGCATCGCAAATTTCTCCTCCGAGTTTGGCTACTATTCCGATGTTCCTGGTCAAAGTTCTATCCTTGATTTTTACTTAGACGATTCTTTTGGTGTTGCTGAAAGTCAAATTGAGTCTAGAGGACTAACGGGTCTAGCTTACCAAACTTATCAGATCAATCCCATTACTAAAAATCCTGACGGAAGCACGATTTCAAATCCAAAGAGTTACGATTCTTTTGTTTTAGGCTTGCCTTTTCAGGACGAAAACATCAGTCAACAAGGAAGCGCTAGCCAACTTAACTTTGGGTACGGTGCTAATTTTAACCACAAGCTTTTTGTTGGAGGAAGCCTTGGGATTAGGTCCTTGGAATTTACTTCAGAGAAGGTCTATAACGAGGAATTTGCTGACCAACCACTGATTAATTCTTCTCTAAATGAACGCTTATTTATCAATGGAACAGGTGTTAATCTTAATCTTGGGCTTATCTATAAGCCTATAGACTATGTAAATTTGGGATTTGTGCTACAAACTCCTACCTGGTATGCCATGAATGAAGAATACGAAGCCAATATGACAGCTAACTACGATAATTATTTTTTCAAAGAAGAAAATATAACCTTGGGAACTGAATCTGCAGCATCCGATATATTCCTTAGCAATTATGGTTTGTATACCCCCTTAAAAGTGGGTGCTGGAGCTACGTTTTTCTTTGGTAAATATGGCTTTTTATCTGCAGATATAGACTGGATGGACTACAGTGCTGCTCGAATAAGTTCAAGGGATTTTAATGAAGGTCCTGACAATCAAGTTATTCAAAATACCTACACCAGCACGTTCAATTATCGTTTGGGCGGAGAAGCTAAAATAAATCAATTTAGACTTCGCGGAGGATATGGATACATGGGAAGTCCCTTCTTAAACTCTTCTTCGGATCAAGGTACACAATCTCTTTCAGGAGGGATAGGATATAAGTTTAAATCAGCCTCTTTTGATTTTTCTTTGGTAAATCAGCAGTACACCTCTCTTTACAGAAGCTATCAAGTACTGGATCAAAACGGGTTCAACTATGGTCCATTGACTCAGGTAAAGCATTCCATTACTTCAGGAATCATCACCGTTGGGGTTAATTTTTAAGAATAGAAATCAATTCAGCAAGTAAAAGCTCAGCGGAGAAATCTTCGCCGCTGAGCCTTATTTTTGCTTGGTTATAAAAGTACTCTCTAGAAACTAGCAAGGATTTTAATTTTAGGGTTATTTCTCCTTGGTCTAAGCCTTTAAAAAGTGGCCTCTGTTGTCCCTTGGCAGATTGAAGTCGTTGAGAGACTTTATGCAAGGGCACATCTAAATAAACCGATACTGATTTGGCATTGATGATATCCATGTTATCGTTGAAACAAGGGGTCCCACCACCAGAAGCTAAAACAAAGGAATCTTCAAGATCCAATACTTCCTTTAGCGCTTGGGATTCCCATTCCCTAAACACCCCCTCGTCAAATTCAGCAAAAATCTCTGGGATTTTCATTCCCACTTTATCCTCAATGAGATGATCTAAATCTAAAAAAGTAAACCGAAGTTCCTTGGCAAGTTGCCTACCAAAGGTGCTCTTTCCTGAACCTGGAAGTCCTATTAATACTACTTTTAGTAGCATACTCATAAAAATAAATCAATCACTTCCTCGACGTCGGGGGTATTGTTGTGGTGGTATTTTTGGATAACTACACCATTTTTCAACAACATAATTCCTGGATTAGCACGCATGATTGTTTTTACAACAGTTGCGTCTGCTTGGAGTCCTAAAATAGACCAGCCTTGTTTTTTTAATAAAGCATCGATCTCTTTCTCGTCCGCAGCAGCCATAAATACGATATCAACGGGGGCTGACTTTAAAGAGGTAATGAGCTCACCCATTTCAGAAAGGTGGGAATCATTCATTTTTCCCAAATTATAACTAAGAATAATCACCTTATTGCCTTGAAATAGGAACTCTGAATGATCTCCTTCGGAATTCCAGGCCGCAAAGTCTGAGATTTTAGGAAGTGCTTCTGGATTATTGAGGGTCATCTCTACAAATTCATAACCTTCTTCGCTAGGATACTGATCTAAGTACACCAGCTTCCCCTCCTTTTTCATTACATACGTATGTTCTAGGGGGGCTGAGGGTTGCATATTTACAGGAATATTCACACCTTCTTTGTAGGCTCTAAAATCAATAAATGGAAGATTTTGGATCGCATATATGGCCAATCCTAAGGAAATTACAGCACACCCTAAAGCCAAATAAATCGTCCACCTTGGGCTTTTTTTAGGCAAATCATTTCTAAAGAATACTAGAAACGAAATAAGCACTAACAAAATCACGTCCTTGTAAAAAGATTGCCAAGGGGTCAATTTGATTGCATCTCCAAAGCAGCCACAATCCGTAACTTTATTGAAATAGGCAGAGTAAAATGTAAGAAAGGTAAAAAACAAAATCATGGAGGCCAGGGCCCAAATGGTAGCTTTCAAGCGAACGCCAAAAAGAAGCATCACACCCAGGATCACTTCCGACACCACCAGGAACACCGACAAGGGTAAGGCGTAAGGTTTAAGTAAATCGAAAAAAGGTGCGATATCACTAGAAAAGACCCCAAAGTATTCTTCTAGTTTGATGGCTGTACCTACTGGATCATTGATCTTAATCAGTCCAGAAAATACAAATAGCCCCCCTACCACAATTCGGAGAACCCATAGAAAGAGTTGTTTACTCATGATATCCCAGTTTAATTAGGCAAAAAACAGAATAATTGATGATGTCCTGATAGTTAGCCTCGATACCTTCCGATACCAAGGTTTTCCCTTGGTTATCTTCGATTTGCTTTACACGAAAGAGTTTCATCAAGACGATATCTGTCATAGAACTAACCCGCATATCCCTCCAGGCCTCTCCATAATCGTGATTTTTATTTTCTAAAAGACCCTGTGTATCGGAAGCCCAACGATCATAAAGAGGTTCGAGTTCTTCGAAGGGGATTTCCATACGCTCATCTTCTGCCAGTGAAAGTTGAATTAATGCAATCAAGCAATAGTTGATAATCCCAATAAATTCATCTACAATGGGATCATTAACCTTTTGACTCCCTTTTTCTTGTATGGATCGAATGCGTTGGGCCTTGATGAAAATTTGATCGGTTAAGGAAGGCAAGCGCAATACCCTCCAGGCTGTGCCGTAATCCTTTGTTTTCTTTCGAAACAGTTCTTTACATCGGGCAATTACTTCCTTATATTCGTTGCTTGTATGCGTCTCCACAACAGGTACATTAATGATTCCCAATTCAATTCTAAAATCTCCGTTCGAAGATAAAGGTTTTCCCCAAAAATTTACACTCCGATTCCAGGGAAGCCTCTATACCTTGGATAAACCCAAGGTAATGGGAATTTTAAATTTCAGTCCAGATTCCTTTTTTGAGGGAAGTAGAATTGCTACAGATGAAAAATCCGCCCTGCAAAGAGTTGAAAAAATGCTTGAAGAGGGCGCAGATATTTTAGATGTAGGAGGGTATAGTTCTCGACCTTTTGCGGAACATATCCCCGTTGAGGAAGAAATCAAAAGGGTAGTTTCTGCAATAGCAGCAATCAAAAAAACCTTTGGGGAAGTAATTATTTCTATTGATACCTTTCGGGCTGCCGTAGCTCAAGCTGCGGTAGAAATGGGAGCAGCTATGGTCAACGACATTTCCGCTGGAAATCTGGACGAAGCCATGCTACCTACCGTAGCCAAGCTGGGAGTTCCTTACCTAGCCATGCACATGAGAGGGAATCCTCAAACCATGCAAGAGCAAACGGATTACCGAGACCTTATTCCAGATATTTTAAACTACTTTGCTTCCAAAATTGAACAATTTAACAAGTTGGGAATTAGAGATATATTGGTAGATCCAGGATTTGGATTTGCTAAAACTCAGGAACAAAATTTTGATTTGCTACGCAACCTTCGTAGTTTCAAGCAATTGGGTTTTCCTGTAGTCGTAGGAGTTTCTAGGAAATCCATGATTTACAAAACCCTTAACCTTAGTCCATCTGAAGCGTTAAATGGAACTACCGCCTTGCATATGTATGCTTTGATCCAAGGAGCCCAAATTCTACGCGTACATGATGTGAAAGAAGCCAAAGAAACCATTCAACTTTTCCAACAATTAGCCCCTTGAGTCTACTTTTCAAAATAGGATTTTTAGATATCTCCATCGTCAATATGATAGATATTGCGCTGGTGGCGGCTCTTTTGTATAGAGTTTATAGACTGTTGAAAGGTTCGGTAGCTATTAAAATATTTTTGGGATTTCTATCCTTATATCTGATTTATCTGCTAGTAAGTGCATTGAAGATGGAATTACTTTCCATCATTTTAGGTCAGTTTATGGGCGTAGGTGTGATTGCTGCCATCATTATTTTTGCCCCAGAATTTCGCAAGTTTTTGTTGATTTTAGGCCGATCTTCTATCTTCTCTGACGACAGTGTCTGGAAAGATTTGTTGTTTTTCTGGAGAAAAAAAGACAATTCCGCATTTAACATTAGCCCTATCATTGATGCAGCGAAAGTGTTGGCGGGCTCCAACACCGGAGCACTGATTGTGATTTCTAGCACCGTAGAGCTTAAATTTTATGCTGAAAGTGGAGATATTCTCGATGCAGAACTATCTAAACGATTGTTGATTTCCATTTTCAACAAGCAAAGCCCTCTTCACGATGGGGCTGTGATCATCCACCGAGGAAGAATCAAGGCAGCAAGGTGCATCTTACCGGTAACCGAACGTGAAGTACCTGCCCAGTTTGGACTAAGGCATAGGGCAGGCATAGGCATGTCAGAAGCTACAGACGCCTTGATTTTGGTGATTTCCGAAGAATCTGGACAGATTTCTATGGCAAAAAATGGAAAAGTATTGCATAACCTTTCTTTCCAAGAGGTAAGAGAAATCATCAACGACTACCTCAACAACGAAGATTTGTATGACAGGTTTGAAAACCTTTCCGAATACGACCTAGCAAATAAACGTGAAGTAGCTCAAAAACCTATAGGCTAATTCAAAAGAGCATCTTTTCCGCAGGAATTTTACTTGATCACCCCCAATTCTTTACCCACGTCGGTAAATGCAGCTATAGCCATGTCCAAATGTTTCCTTTCATGTGCTGCGGAGATTTGAACCCGAATTCTAGCTTGTCCTTTGGGTACTACTGGGTAATAAAATCCAATCACATAGATACCCTTTTCAAGCACTTTTTCAGCCATTTTTTGGGAAAGTACGGCATCATAAAGCATGATGGGAACGATGGCATGTTCCCCTGGCTTGATATCAAAGCCAGCCTGAGTCATTTTTTTTCGAAAATACGCCGTGTTTTCCTCCAATTTATCTCGGAGCGCAGTAGTTTCAGAGAGGAGGTCAAATACAGCAATGGAGGCTCCTGTGATGGAGGGAGCTAAGGTATTAGAAAAAAGATAAGGTCGTGATCGTTGACGAAGGAGTTCTATGATTTCTTTGCGCCCAGAAGTAAAGCCTCCTGAAGCCCCACCTAAAGCTTTACCTAGGGTTCCTGTGATGATATCTAATTTGCCCATTACCCCCCTATATTCATGTACTCCTCTACCAGTCTTTCCCATAAATCCAGTAGAGTGGCATTCATCAGACATGACCAAGGCTCCATATTTTTCAGCTAGGATAACTATTTTATCCAATTGGGCGATGGTTCCATCCATGGAAAATACTCCGTCGGTAACTATAATTTTTTGTTGTGCTCCTGCTGCAGAAGCATCTTGGAGTTGCTTTTCCAAATCATCCATATTGTTGTGTTCGTACCGGTAGCGCATGGCCTTGCACAAGCGAACCCCATCGATGATGGAAGCATGATTTAACGCATCTGAAATGATGGCATCTTCTGGACCAAATAAGGGTTCGAATACTCCCCCGTTGGCATCAAATGCTGCGGCGTAAAGAATCGTGTCTTCTGTACCTAGAAAAGTGGAAATTTTTTGTTCTAATTCTTTATGAATGTCTTGCGTACCGCAAATAAATCGCACGGAAGACATCCCAAAACCATGAGTATCAATGGCAGCTTTAGCGGCTTCGATCACTTTAGGATGGGAAGAGAGGCCTAAATAATTGTTTGCACAAAAATTAATTACTTTTTTTCCTCCCGCTATGGTAATTTCTGCAGCTTGAGGAGAAGTAATAATGCGTTCTTTTTTAAAAAGCCCCGCTTCCTGAATGGCCTTTAATTCTTGTTGAAGTTTGGGTTTAAATGAATCGTACATGATCAAGCAAATGGGAATAAAAGAAGGGTTAGAGAAATTCTGCAAATAAAAAAAACACGCTGCAAAGAGGTGTTTTTTACTATTTTTGCGCAGTACAACCCAAATATAAAACAAAAACCCGCACAAAAGTTAGGGGTTTTTTGAAAGACTACCCTATGGATAACATCCTTGTTATTGGAGCCTCCGGTCAATTAGGATCAGAGCTAACCTGGGCACTAGCTCAACAATTTGGTGCAGCGCATGTCATTGCTACTGACCTGAAGCATCTATCCAAAGCAACGCTTGATTTTTGCCGATTTGAGCTTCTGGATGTTATGGACAAAGAAGCTTTATTTACTCTGGTTAAAAAAGAAGGGATTACGCAGATCTATCATTTGGCTGCTGTATTATCGGCTGCGGGGGAAAAGAATCCAAGTGCGGCATGGCGACTCAATATGGACAGCCTGCTTCACGTTTTGGAATTAGCTAAGGAACTTCCCCTTGAAAAAGTGTATTGGCCTTCTTCTATTGCTGTTTTTGGACCCAACACCCCAAAAATCAATACCCCGCAATTTTGTGTAAAAGAGCCCAATACCGTGTATGGGATTAGTAAACTGGCAGGGGAAGGTTGGTGCAACTATTATTTTGAAAAATATGGGGTAGATGTTCGCAGTCTAAGGTATCCAGGATTGGTGGGCTACAAGTCCTTGCCTGGGGGAGGAACAACCGATTATGCAGTAGATATTTACCATAAGGCAATCCATCAAGAGCCCTTTACCTGTTTTTTAGAAGAAAATAGTTATCTACCCATGATGTATATGCCTGATGCGGTAAAAGCTACCCTAGACCTAATGAATGCCCCAAGGGAGGCTGTAAAAATTCGATCTAGTTATAACCTCGCAGGCATGAGCTTTTCTCCGAAGGAAATTTTTGAAAGTATTAAAAAACAAGTACCAAATTTTCAAATCACCTATCGGCCTGATTTTAGGCAAGGCATTGCTGATTCTTGGCCTGATAGCATAGACGATAGTAGAGCCAAAGAAGATTGGGGCTGGAGTCCTGCCTACACACTAGATAGCATGACCAAAGACATGCTATCACAGCTTCCCGCCTATTTTCCCCCTCAAGGGTGATGATTGATTTATTTGGATTGGATTTGTTCGGGATCAAATCCGATTACAAGGCTGCCATCGGGATAGCGTAATATAGGCCTCTTGATCATGCTAGGATTTTCTACAAGTAACTGAAGAGCCGTATTTTTCTTCATCAGGGCTTGCTTCTGTTCCTCACTCATTTTTTTGTAGGTAGTCCCTTTGGCATTGATCAAGGTGGAAAAATCTACCTTCTTTCCAAACTCTTCCAAGAGAGAGAAAGTTGGCCCCTGTTTCTTATAATCCATGAAAGTGTAGGGGATATGATTTGCCTCAAGAAAGTCAAATGTTTTTTTCATGGTATCGCAATTTTTTATTCCATAAACCTTCACTTCCATAACTCCTAATTCTTGTGAATTTCCTTCATACTTTCCTCATGCGCCTGCAGGATAAGATCTATTAAATCTTCCGTCAAGGCAGTGGATAAAAATAAACTTTCAAATTGGGAAGGAGCCAGATACACACCCCTTTTCAGCATGCTTTGGAAATAGGCGCCAAATCTTTGGGTATGGGATGTTTTGGCAGATTCAAAATTCTCCACTTTTTGGGATGTAAAGAAAAGAGAATACATACTTCCTAGGTGGTTTAGCGTATAATTCATACCCAATCTCTGGTTAATCTCTTGGATTCCCTGCACTAGTTTCGTTCCAATATCTTCCAAGTTGGCATATATTTCAGGATGGGTACGCAAATGCTTGAGCATGGCTAATCCTGCTGCCATAGCGATTGGATTGCCTGAAAGGGTGCCTGCCTGATACACGGGCCCTGCCGGTGAAACGAATTCCATGATTTCTTTTTTTCCTCCATAGGCGCCAACTGGCATTCCGCCTCCAATAATTTTTCCTAGGGTACTCAGATCTGGGATGACTCCCAATCGTTCTTGTGCACCTCCAGGAGCAAGGCGAAATCCTGTCATGACCTCATCAAAAATTAAGACAATGCCCTCTCGAGTACACAGATCTCTCAAGGCTTGCAAATAGCCTGGCTTTGGCAAAACCAAGCCCATATTTCCCGGCACTGGTTCCAAAATCAAGGCAGCAATGTCTTTGGGGTATTTGGAAATCACGTTTTCAACTGCTTCCAAATCATTGAAAGGTACTACCAGAGTATCCTTAGCTGTTCCCTGGGTGACACCAGGGGAATCAGGAGACCCTAAGGTAATGGCTCCAGATCCTGCAGAAATAAGGAAAGAATCTCCATGGCCATGGTAATGTCCTTCCATTTTTATGATTTTATCTCTGCCAGTATATCCACGGGCCAGACGAATGGCAGACATGGTAGCCTCTGTACCTGAATTGACCATACGTACTTTTTCCACGGAAGGAACCATAGCTATGATAATTTCCGCCATTTCCACCTCCCTGCCTGTAGGAGCCCCAAAGGAGGTACCCCATTCCATGGCTTTTATGATAGCTTCCTTGATAAAAGAAGGATTGTGCCCAAGCAGCATGGGACCCCAACTATTAATGAGTTCTATGTAGGCATTACCATCTACATCATATAGATAAGCACCTGAAGCACTTTTAATAAATATGGGTTCCCCTCCTACTGCTCGAAAAGCACGAACGGGAGAGTTTACACCTCCTGGAATTAGCTGTTTTGCTTGTGCAAACAACCTTTTACTTTCTGAAAATTGCATGAATTACTGTAAGGGAATCAATTCACCCGCCTCAAGTTTAAAAACAGGTGTGTAGGTATTGTTGTTTACTTTTTGGAAATTAAATCCCCAGGTGAGTTTTCCAGGCTGAAAGGATTTTTGATCCAGGGAGGCCCTCAACTCATAATTGTACCCGTAATCGGCATTTTTATAAATCCAATTAACTAGCTCAGCACCAAGAATGGCATGGGTTGGCGGGTAGAACAAATAACTTTCATAATAGCTGTCTCGAAAATCGTTTAATTCTTGGGAATTGTAGTTGGGTGTATTGTTGGAAATAAAATAAAAATTAGAAAACTCCAACATTTCGTAGTTTGAAAAATTAAAGCTTAACCAAGAATCCATCACCAATAGCGGTACCGAGGTAGAAATACTTTCCATGAGCGAAAATACGGGCTGGGCAATGGCAGGATCATCAGAAAGCAAAATTATTTGTTGGACAGAGGGCTTATTTCCTCTTCTCACCCCCAAGCCTTGAAGAAAGGACGCGGCATTTTTGGAATCTATTTTTTGAAATTTTTGAATGCTAAAACCTGCTTTAGGCAAGTGTTCTTGAAGTAAGTAGGCTAATTTTTCATCGCGGGCATTTCCACTATACCCTATGGCCACTGATTTACCCCATGCTTGTGAGCTTAGAGAACTTAAAATACCTTGTGCCAGGGATGGAACCGAAGGGCGAAAAAGGTAACTGTATTGGGCAGATTCAAATCGATCCCCAAGATTTGACAATGGGTGGATAAAAGGTATTTGTTGGGTCTCTGCGAAGGCACTTATAAGTTCTGTCTCCTCAAGATAAATAGGGCCTAAAATAACATCTGCCCCCAAAATTATCGGATCCTTGAGCAGCTTCAAAAGGTGTATGGTATCTCTTTTTGAATCAAAGGTGTGGAGTTTGATGGGTACTCCCTGCGATTGAAGTTGACTTATTCTAAGTCGAATACCTTGGTAAAGTTCATCGGTAAAATCCAGTGCCTCTTTGGTTGAAATTAGTTGGTCTGGGCCTGAAGTAAAGGGTAAAATCAGGACCATATCCAAGGTTTTATCTTTTAAGTCTTGGTTCACTCCAGAACGAATCACCTGATTGAGGACATTTCGCTCCACCTGAGTCATCACCGATTTTTGTTGTAAAACAAACGCTAGTGCTGCGGTATACCCGTCATTTTGTTTAAACTGTTCCAGATGGGTGATCAAAAAGGATGGGGATACCTTTTGTAAGAAATTGAATGAGGCATTATAGCCTTGCTTTACTAGATGTTCCGCCTTGATCAATTTTAATTCATTCAGTGCTTCTAGGTGTTGTCCTAATTGAAAATAGGTTAAAGAAGCTAGGTAATGAACCTCATCTGATTTTTCCCAAGATTTTTGTTGGATAGGACCGAGCAAAAGTAAGGTACTGCTGTATTCTTTAAGGTAATAAGCAGCCTCAGCACTATACAAAGAGGCATAAAAAGAAAGATTTCCATACTTTTCTAGGTCTAAAAATTCTGCAAACCCCTGTAGTGCTGACCTGTAATTTTTTTCATCTAAGGAGGTTTTAGCTTTGAGGTAATTTTGAGGAATTTCCTGAGCCCAAGAAGTGCCTAGAAGAAAGAAGAAGAAAAGATAAAGGAGGTATTTTTGCATTTGGAGGAGAAAATCAAAGCATGGTTTTCGCTATAAAATTAGGTCAATAATTTTAATAATCGATACGAAGAGCTTGGGCTTCATAGGTCAATACCTCGCTGCAAGTAAGAGTTGGAGTTCCTTGTGGCTAAGTCCAAATTTTTTAGCCAAAAAGGCATTGGTCAAACTTCCTCTGTAGGTGTAGACTCCCCGCAAAAACCACTTGTAGGTAAAAATCATTTCTTCCGCTCCACCTAAGTCATTCATTTGGAGGACAATGGGAGTGAAGATATTGCTTAAGGAGTAAGAGGCCGTTCGAGCTACCCTAGATGCAATGTTGGGCACACAGTAATGAATGACGTCATGAACTCGGTATACTGGATGTTCGTGGCTAGTCATTTTAGAGGTTTCAAAACATCCTCCTTGGTCAATAGACACGTCAATCAAAATACTTCCACGAATCATATTGGCCACCATCTCTTCGGTAACGACCAATTTATTAATCCCCTTTTCAGCTCTAAGGGCTCCTATCACTACATCAGCTTCTGCCAAAGCCTGAGAAAGGCTAAAGTTATCGATGGTGGAAGTGGAAATTTGCTGTCCTAAAAGCTGCTTTATTCTCCGCAATTTGTAGATATGGTTGTCAAAAACCTTGATAGAAGCACCCAAGCCTAGGGCTGTTCTCGCGGCATATTCGGCTACAGTTCCTGCGCCAATGATCACAACTTGGGTTGGAGGAACACCTGTAATACCTCCTAGTATCAATCCCTTTCCTTCATTGGCGCTAGACAAATACTCAGCAGCAATCAGCATGACCGTGCTACCTGCAATTTCTGACATGGCACGAACCACTGGCATGCCACCCACCTTGTCTTCCAGGTATTCGAAGGCTACAGCCGTAATTTTTTTATCGTTTAATGCTTGAATAAAGGCAGGGCTTTGTTTTTCAAGTTGCAATGCAGAAATTAAACAGGCACCTGCATTCATGTCAGCAATTTCCTCGAAGTTGGGGGCATTGACCTTTAGCACCACATCTACTCCAAATACTTCTTTCCTAGAGTAGCTAATTTTTGCACCTGCATCTGCATATTCCTGATCTGAAAATTTTGCTTGTTCCCCAGCTTTGGATTCTACAAGGACCTCAATTCCATTATTACTCAAAAGCCCTACAGCTTCTGGGGTCAAAACGACCCTTTTTTCTTGGTTTGAAATTTCACGAGGTAAACCAACTTGAAGTGTTTTTCCTCCCTTTTTAACTTGCGCAGGGGACTCTTTGGGAATCAAACCCACGGAAGCAATTTTTGACAATTCAGTTCCCATTTTGATAATGGTAAAAGGTGACTTTACGTTCTAGCTCAGAAAGGGTAGAGATTTCAATCATAAAAAATTTTTCTGGTAAAAATGCGGCAATTTTTTCAGGCCATTCTATCCAACAATAATTTCCACTATAAAAATACTCTTCTATTCCAATATCCAAAGCCTCTTCGGGAGTTTCTAGTCTATAAAAGTCAAAATGAAAAATTTCATTCTTGGTAGCGGTGCTGTAGGGGTGGACTATCCCAAAACTTGGACTGCTGACTGGATCTGTAACCTGTAGTACCTTGGCCAAGGCTTTAATGAGGGTAGTTTTTCCTGCTCCCAAGGGGCCGCGAAATACCCAAATCTTTTCGTTTCCAGCTTCATCAACCAAGCGCTGTGCCAGTTGGGCGATGGAGGCTAGTGAATACATTGCAGTGCTTGCCATAACTACGTTTTGGAACGCAAATGTACAATGGGAATGATCATTTCCTCCAGAGATATCCCTCCATGTTGGAAGGTATCTTTGTAATGGCTCACGTAATAGTTGTAATTATTGGGGTAGGCAAAGAAGTAATCCTCTACGGCAAATACAAAACTAGAGGATACATTCAATTTTGGAAGAAGAGCATCTTCTGGCCTTTTAAGTTCAAATACTTTCCCAGATTCGAAATTCAGGTTTTTTCCCTGCTTGTAGCGAAGGTTGGTGGTGACCTGTTTATCTCCAAGGATTTTGTAAGGTCGATTGACTCTTTTGGTACCGTGATCTGTAGTCAAGATAACCTCAGCTCCGACCTGCTGGATTTTCTTCATGAGTTCAAAAAGTGAGGAATGTTCAAACCAACTCTTGGTTAAAGAGCGGTAGGCAGACTCATCGGGCGCCAATTCTCGAATCATTTTCATGTCTGTTCGGGCATGAGAAACCATATCTACGAAGTTGTAAACCAAGACATTAAACTCTTGCTGAAGTAAGGTATGAAATTGATCTAGAATGGCTTTGCCTTCCTGCATTTGTAGAATTTTGTGGTAGGAAAATTTTGAGCGTAGGAGGTTGCGATCCAAGTTTATTTTTATCCAATCCTCTTCGTTTTTGTTTTTTCCTTCTTCAGAATCTTCATCTTCCCATAATCTAGGATAACGCTTGGACATTTCCAGAGGCATCATACCCGAAAATAATGCATTGCGTGCATAGGAAGTAGTCGTAGGTAAAATGCTGTAATAGCTTGACTTCTCTTTAATCTGGAAATATGGAGTGAGTAAGGGCTCTATTTCTTCCCATTGGTCCAAGCGCAAGTTATCTATGACTATAAAAAATAAAGGAGATTTGGTTTTCAGCACGGGAAAAACCTTCTCTTTCATGACTTGATGAGAGAGTAAAGGGGTTTCTTGGGAGGGTTGGGACAACCAACCCAAATAATTGGCTTTTATAAACTTAGCAAAACTGGCATTGGCTTCAGTCTTTTGGGACTCCAGTACCTCTAGCATGCTTTTGTTTTCGGTACGGTCAATTTCCATTTCCCAAAAGGTAAGCCTTCTGTATACATCTGACCACTCTTGGGCCGAATTGGCTTCATCAAGAGCTTGGCTGAGTAGTCGGAATTCTTGTTGGTAATTTTGAGCAGTTTTGGAGTCAATCAATTGCTTATTCTGCACTATTTTTTTTACCGAAAGCCATATTTGGTTCGGATTTAAGGGTTTGATTAAGTAATCCGCAATTTTTCCTCCTATGGCTTCGTCCATCAGGTGTTCTTCCTCACTCTTGGTAATCATCACCACAGGAATCTGGGGTTTGATCTGCTTGATATGTTGAAGGGTCTCTAGACCAGTCATCCCCGGCATCATTTCGTCTAAAAAAACTACGTCAAAGTTTTTGCTTTCCACTTCTTCAATGGCGTCCAAACCGGAATTCACGGTAGTGATTACACAACCCTTTTCAGTTAAGAAAAGAATATGTGGTTTGAGTAAGTCAATTTCGTCATCAGCCCACAGGACTTGGAATTTTTGAGCCATCTTTCTTCCCTTTTCTTTTAAAATTATAATTACTTTTGCGTCAATCAAATCCGTGCTGATTGAAAAGCCAAAAAATATTAAATGACCCTGTTTATGGGTTTATCACTATACCAAGTGAATTAATCTTCTCCATCATTGATCATCCTTATTTCCAACGATTACGGAGAATAAGGCAGTTGGGTTTGACCGACTTCGTCTATCCTGGAGCACTTCATACCCGATTTCATCATGCCATAGGTGCCATGCACTTGATGCGGATTACCCTGGACAACTTAAGAAACAAGGGTACGGTCATTTCGGAGGAGGAATATGAGGCGGCCTTGATTGCAATTCTTCTGCACGATATTGGGCATGGACCCTTTTCCCATGCCTTAGAATACAGCTTATTTCCTGGAGTTCCCCATGAAGCTTTGTCCCTTTTGACCATTGAATTACTCAACAAGGAATTTGAAGGTAGGCTAGGTCTAGCACTTCAGATTTTTAAAAATCAATACGAAAGAAAATTTTTAAATCAGCTTGTATCAAGTCAACTGGATATTGATCGCTTGGATTACTTGCAGCGGGATTGTTTTTTCACTGGAGTATCCGAAGGGACCATTGGAGCGGACCGCATCATCAAGATGATGGCAGTGAAAGAGGACCAACTGGTCATTGAGGAAAAAGGGATTTATTCCATTGAAAATTTTTTAAGTGCACGAAGATTAATGTACTGGCAGGTTTACTTGCACAAGACTACCGTTAGCGCCGAAAAAATGTTGATCAACCTCATGAAACGCGCCAAAGAATTGGCTCAAGGGGGAAGAAGATTTTTTGCTACGGAAGAGCTGAACTACTTTATGGAGCATGAAGTAAGTTTGGTCGAGTTGCAAACCAATCAACTCCTGCTAAAAAAATTCCTTCAACTGGATGATTTTGATATCTGGGGAGCCATCAAGCATTGGAAAAATGATGAAGATGTGGTGCTAAAAAATATTTCTCAGATGTTTTTGACGCGAAACCTATTCAAAATTCGTTTAGTCAACGAGGCCTTTTCCTCTTCTGAAATTGAGGCGCTTCGGGGCAAGGCCTTGAAAAAACTTCAAATTCCAGAATCCTTGTTGGATTACTTTTTTTCCTATGGCACAATCAGCAATTACGGCTACTTAGAACAAGATAGCATTTCTATACTGACCAAATCAGGAGAAATGATAGATGTAGCAGCAGCTGCAGATTTACCAAACATCAAAGTAATGAGTAAGATGGTGGAAAAACATTATGTGTGCGTAGCAAAAAGCGTAATTTTACCTCACTAAACCCCTGAGCTACCTATGGAATTTTCCTTACATCAATTGGCAGAAATTTTGGGAGGATCTGTAGAAGGAGATGCGCAACAAAAGGTGACGCGACTGGATAAAATCCAAGAAGGTAAACCTGGAGGAATTAGTTTTTTGTCAAACGAAAAATACGAACCCTACCTTTACGAAACTCAGGCCACTGCAGTCATTGTCTCTGAAGGTTTTACACCTAGCAAACCTTTATCCACTACACTCATTCGCGTAAAAGACGCCTATTTGGGGTTTACCTTGCTCTTGGAAGCCTATGCAAAGATAAACCAAGAGGCCTTGCTTGGGATAGAAGAACCTAGCTACATGCACGAGAGTAGTACCATGGGGGTGCAAGGGTACCGAGGGGCATTTTCCTATATTGGGAAGCACTGTAGGATTGGGAATAAGGTGAAAATCCACGGTCATGCCTACATAGGCGACCGAGTAGTTATCGGAGATGGGACAGTAATTCATCCTGGGGCTAGGATTTGTGCAGACACTCAAATCGGAAATCAATGTGAAATTCACTCAGGCGCTGTGCTAGGTGCCGATGGATTTGGTTTTGCTCCTCAAGCCGATGGTACCTACAAAAATATTCCACAAATTGGTAAAGTGGTCTTGGAAGATGAAGTAAGCATAGGGGCCAATACCACCATAGATCGGGCAACCTTTGGGGCCACAGTAATCCGCAGAGGGGCTAAAATTGATAATCAAGTACAAATTGCCCATAACGTAATAGTCGGAGAGCATACCGTAATCGCTGCACAAACGGGTGTTTCAGGATCTACTGAAATCGGAAATCACTGCGTGATTGCAGGAAAAGTGGGGATTGTTGGACACATAAAAATCGCAGACCATACCACCATAGGAGCAAATACTGGCATCAGCAAAACCATCAAAACTTCAGGGCAAACGCTCTTTGGTTTTTTAGCAATGGATGTAAAAGAATTTCTAAAATCCTATTCAGTGTTTAAAAACTTGGATTTACTTCAGAAACGCGTCCAAGAACTTGAAAAAAAGGGGTAATTTTGCCTATTAATTTTTCTTAGGATATCCAAGAACATGAAAGTTAAACAACATACCATCCAAAAGCAGGTTGAAATGTCCGGTGTAGGCCTTCACACGGGGGTAGTTTCCAACATGTGTTTTCTTCCCGCTCCTCCCAACCATGGAATCAAGTTTCAGCGTGTAGATTTGGAAGGTAGACCTACCGTAAATGCAGATTGCGATCTGGTGGTAGATGTATCTAGAGGAACTACCTTAGAGCAAAATGGAGCAAGGGTATATACCGTAGAACATGTTCTTGCGGCCTTAGTCAGCATGGAAATTGATAACATCTTGATTCAATTGGATGGCCCCGAACCTCCCATCATGGACGGTTCTTCCATACAATTTATCGAGGTGCTGGAACATGCTGGCCTAGAAGAACAAAATGCCTTGAGAAGGTTTTTTGAGGTTCAGGAGAGTATACAATACAAAGACCCTTCCCGAGAAGTAGAAATGGTGGCCTTGCCTACCAACAATTATCGAGTCACTGTGATGGTGGATTACAACTCCCCCGTTTTGGGAAGTCAACATGCGTCCATCACAGATATCAGTCAGTTTAGATCAGAAATTGCTTCTTGTAGGACCTTTTGTTTTTTGCATGAATTGGAGATGCTTTACAAATCCAATTTGATTAAGGGGGGAGATTTAAACAATGCCATTGTGGTGGTAGATCGAGTGGTAGAAAAAGAAGAGTTGGCCCACTTGGCAAAAATGTTTAATAAAAAATCTGTTGAGGTAAAAAAAGAGGGGATTCTCAACAATGTGGATTTGCGATACAAAAATGAACCTGCGCGTCATAAGTTGCTTGATGTAGTGGGGGATTTGGCCTTAGTAGGCAGACCATTGAAAGCTCAAATTATGGCTGCACGACCTGGCCATGCCGCCAATGTGGCTTTCGCTAAAAAGCTGAAAAGAGCCATGGAGCGAGAAGGGTCTTCCCAAATTCCCTACTACGATCCGAAATTGCCACCGGTGATGGATATCAACCAGATCAGTAATATCCTTCCCCACCGCTATCCATTCCAATTGCTTGATAAGATCATTTACCTTGACGACACCGTAGTCGTAGGGGTAAAAAATGTGACCATGAATGAGCCATATTTTATGGGTCATTTTCCTGGAAATCCCGTCATGCCTGGTGTCATGCAGGTGGAAGCCATGGCGCAGACCGGGGGAATTTTGGTTCTTAGCACCGTAGAAGATCCAGAAAACTATTGGACCTATTTTTTAGGTATTGAATTGTGTAAGTTTAGAAAAATGGTTTTGCCTGGTGATACCATCGTATTCAAATGTGAATTACTAGCACCCATACGAAGGGGTATAGCCAAAATGAAAGGGGAGGCCTATGTGGGAAATAATTTGGTATGTGAGGCCATCATGACAGCAAGTATTACTAGAAAAGATATATGATAAGTCCCCTGTCATCCATACACCCTGACGCTATTCTAGGCCAAGGGGTTCATGTTGATCCCTTTACCATGATTCATGAGGATGTGGTCATTGGTGACAATACCTGGATTGGATCCAATGTCACCATATATCCAGGGGCAAGAATTGGGAAAAATTGCAAAATTTTCCCAGGCGCCGTACTGGCTGGAATCCCTCAAGACCTTAAATTTCAAGGAGAAGAATCTACCGTAGTGGTAGGAGACAATTCCACTATCCGAGAGTGCGTGACCATTTCGAGAGGTACGGTCGACAAGCAAACTACCGTGGTAGGATCTCATTGCCTGCTTATGGCATATGTCCATGTGGCTCACGATTGTGTGATAGGAAGCCATGTGATCGTAGCCAATTCGGTACAAATTGCCGGACATGTGGTCATCGAAGACTGGGCTATTGTAGGAGGATCTAGTGCCATCCATCAATTTGTAAAAATTGGAATGCATGCGATGATTTCTGGAGGTTCCCTCGTTCGTAAAGACGTTCCTCCGTTCACTAAGGCTGCTAGAGAGCCTTTGACCTATGCTGGGGTCAATTCTCTAGGATTGAGAAGAAGAGGGTTCTCTAGCGAAACCATTGCACACATTCAAGAGGTGTACAGGTATTTGTTTTTGAATAGCTTAAACAATAGCCGAGCCTTAGAAGAAATTGAAATCAACCTCCCTGCCACCAAGGAGCGAGACGAAATACTACATTTTATTCGATCCTCTGAAAGAGGTGTCATGAAAGGTTACATCAACTAGCATGCTGAGCGTAGAGGTACTACATGCTTCCAAGCGCTTTCATAACGAGTGGATTTTTAAAAATCTATATCTGCAGCTATTAGAAGGTGATTCCTTGGCGATCACGGGTGCAAATGGTTCAGGAAAATCAACCCTACTCAAATGCATTTCGGGATCCCTTCCCCTTACCCAAGGAAATATTAACTATAGAAAAAATACGGAGACCATTGCTCCAGAGGATTGGTTTCGACACATTTCCTTTGCAAGCCCCTACTTGGAGCTCCCTGAAGAATTTACCCTTGAGGAATGTGTTTCTTTCCATTTCAAGTTTAAAAAACCAGCCTTAGAACTAGGGGACTTGGGTGAAATTCTAGGTTTGGCCGCCCACAAAACAAAGCGTCTCTCCCAATTTTCCTCTGGCATGAAACAAAGGATCAAGCTAGGATTGGCTCTATTATCTGACGTTCCTCTAGTACTCTTGGACGAACCTACCTCCAATTTGGATGCTCAAGGGATAGCTTGGTACCAGCATATGGTACAAACCTATTCTTCACAACGCATCCTTATCGTATGCTCCAACGAAGCAAGGGAGGTGGAGTTTTGCAAACAAAAAATTACATTAGAGAACTTCAAAAAGTGATTTTTTTTCAATTCATGTGCATTCCTTACCTTTAGTAAAAATTAATCCATGCGTCCTTTCAAGATTCAACTAACGCAAGGCCTCCTTCTTGCTTGTGTTCTTTTTTCCTGTAAGGAAGGTGGAGAAAACCCAACTACAAAAAAAACTCCTGAGCAATTGGCTACAGAAGCCCTTGCAGGCACGGGAACTCAGCAGTGGGTAGTGGCTGGAGGGGGAACCGTGACCAAAAATGGTCAAAATATTACAGCTACTTTTTCAAGCTTTGAACTCTTTATGAATGCTGGAGCCTCAAAAACCTATTCTACAAGAAATGGCAATGATTTGTTCGATGCCAATGGAAATTGGAGTTTTGCAGGTAGTAATTTTGACAAGTTTATTTTTACAGGCTCAAAACCAGCGGCAACGCGGGAAATTTCTTTCACACAGACGGGCAGTACCTTGAGATTGGATTTTACCATTCCAGCTCCCGGGGCAAGAGTGGATGGTACCCAGGCTATTTCCGGAACCTATTCGTTTCTCTTGCAAAAAAAATAAGGGGCCTTGGAATTACGCTAAGGTAACTAGAGTTACTCCTGCTCCACCTCGATCTGCATGTTCGTCTTCCAATTTTCGCACGGGAGACATGGTTCGAAGTAAGGACCGGGTCACTTCCCTCAAAATCCCATCTCCTTTTCCATGCACTATCCTAAGGTTTTTTATTCCCAGCATGTGGCCCTCATCAATAAATAGTTGCAATAAGGGCAATACCTCTTCCCCCCGCTTTCCTCTCAAATCTAAATTAGGAGAGAAATTCATCATTTTTTCTGAGGTTTGATAAGTAGATCTCTTTTCCAAGGCCTTGGTTTCCTTTTTAAATTCGGCTTTGGAGATTTTTTCTAGTCTAGACATCTTACTCGTAGACTTCAAATCCCCAATGAGTAGGTCAGCATCCTTGGATTTGATGGCTAGCACTTGGGCAATGGCTCCATTGTCTTTGAATCGAACCCAATCACCTGCTGCAAGTTCCCCTCCCAGGACCTTAATTTCTGGGATTTTTGGAGCGGCTTTTTCAGGTTGCACTTCTGCTTTGAATTGATCAAGTTCCTTTCTCAACTTTTTTGTGACTTCTTTCTCGGCTTTTTCTTCCTTGATTTCCCGGATGACACTTTCAATTTTTTTATTGGTCTGATCCAAGAGTGCCTTGGCTTCTTGCTTGGCTTCTTGCAGGAATTTCTTTTTATTGAGTTCAAGTGCCTCCTTCAATTCCTTATATTCTTCCAGCTTGGTTTGAAGCAGTACCTCTTTTTCCTTGGTCTCTCTGAGCAACTGCTGGTAGGTGTTTTTTTCATTCTCCAATTGAGTCAACAACCTATCGTACCGAACCCTCTCCTCTCCTATTTGCTGCTTGGCATGAGATACGATTTCCTTAGAAAGACCAATTTTGGTGGCAATTTCCAAGGCAAAAGAGGAGCCTGGCTTCCCTATCTCCAATTGGTAAATGGGTTCAAGTTTTTCCACATCGTAACGCATCGCCCCATTGATTAAACCTTGATGTTTTTCAGCCAGAAGCTTCAGATTTCCATAGTGGGTAGTGATGATGCCATAGGTTCCTAGAGCATTCAATTCCAAAAGAATGGATCCTGCTATGGCTCCACCAAACTGAGGTTCTGTACCCGTCCCAAATTCATCAATAAATACTAGCGTTTTTTTTGTAGCATGCTGGGTAAAATACTTCATATTGACCAAATGGGAGGAATAGGTACTTAAGTCATTCTCCAAGTTTTGCTCGTCTCCGATATCAATAAAAAAAGAATCAAAAAGGGAGCTCTTAGAATCTGGGGCAACGGGTATGAGTAGGCCGCATTGAAGCATGTATTGAAGTAAGGCTACGGTCTTCAAGGCAACTGACTTTCCTCCAGCATTTGGTCCCGAAATGAGCAAAAGTCTTTGCTGACCTCCCAAACGAACAGTTAGCGGAATGATTTTCTTTCCTTGGCTAAGCAATGCCTTTTCTAAGAGAGGATGCCTTGCTCCTGTCCAGATAATCCCCCTTTCTTTACTTAATTCTGGCCGAATGCTACCGGTGTGTAGCGCAAACTTTGCTTTCGCTCGAATAAAATCTACCAACCCCAAAAAATTAGTGGCTTTACGCAAGGCTGGAATACTTGGCCTGAGCTGCTCAGTGAGTCGGGTCAGAATCTTGATGATCTCCCTTTTCTCCATGTACTCCAGGTCCCGGATTTCATTATTGATATCCAAAGCCTCTTCTGGCTCCATAAAAACGGTTTGCCCTGTAGCAGACTCGTCATGGATAAATCCCCTCAACTTTCGTTTATTTTCTGCCGCGATTGGAATTACCATTCTGCCTCCTCGTATGGTGATGGCTGCATCTTCCGAAGTCAATCCCTTTGCTGACGCTTCTTTAAAAATGCGTTCCATTACTTTTCGTAGTCTGCTTTCTTCGTAAAGTAGCTGCGTGCGGATCAGTTGCAGTTCCTTAGAGGCATTAGATCGAAGTTTCCCTTTCTCATCGATGATTTGTTCAATGCTTTGCAAAAGACGAATATCCAAATCTTGAAGCAAGCCCAGAAGAGCAGTCAAGGTAGGATAGAGCTCTTGATTTTTTTGAAAAAATGAGATGCAGTTCTTTAGGGTTTGTAGCGCAAGTTTCAGCTCTTGAAACTCCTCCAATTCCAAGAAAGCCCCATCTACTTTTGCCTTTTCTAGGTAGGGAATGAGATTGGTGAAGTGGGCTTGGGGAAAACTTTCTCCAGAGCTAAGGAGGTTACAAAATTCTTCCGTTTGCAGTAATAGACGCTGCAACTGTACCGGGTCCGAAGAGAAGGATATTTTTTCTACATATTCCTGGCCTAAAGGAGAGGTACACTCCGCTTTAAGCCATTCCTTGATTTTGACAAAATTTATTTTTTGCTCAAGATTTTTAGGATACAGCATGGGAATTATTCCTTGGTTCGGGAATTATTTTCGAGCACTACCAATGAATCAATCACACGGGCATACATTTGGTCCATTTTCCCTGCATCTTCCAAATAATAAACCATGCTCTTGGTAAATAGGGAGTCGGAAACTCCATGTTTTCTAAATACTTCCTCCTCCATCAAGGAATATAAGACCTGAGAGGAATCAAAGGTGATGGGTAATGTACTCGCCTTACCCTCTGTCAGCTGAATATCAATCAGAATAGCAACCATTTGGTCCTCCGACAAAACTTCCTGGGAAGAATTGGATTCGGTGCAGGAAAAGCTCGAAAGCAATAGCAGAAAGGTAAGAAAGACTTTGTTCACCTTACAAAATTAGGTTTTTTTAACGGATTAAATCTACGAGTGAGGAGGCACTCAAATTTTAATTTTCGCTACAAGACTTTAACTTAGCCAAACAAATCCCATCCATGGATCAGCTATTTAGCAAATTACGGAAGTACGAAATCATGATTCGTAAAGTGGCCAATAACCACTTGCAAGGGGAATACCAATCGCTATTCAAGGGTTCGGGATTGGAATTTGATGACCTTAGGCCCTACCAATACGGTGATGATGTCCGTACCATCGAATGGAAGGTGTCGGCAAAAGGGCATGGAACCTTTGTAAAGACCTTTAAGGAGGAAAAAGATCAATCCGTTTATTTTCTATTGGATATTTCTGGAAGTCAAGACATTGGTCAACAAGGACAAAAGAAAATTGACCAAGGAAAATTAATTGCTGGTGTACTTACCCTTGCAGCAGTCTTTGAAGGGAGCCAAGTAGGATTGATCTCCTATTCGGATGAGAAGGAGAAATTAATTCTTCCCACCAAAGGAAGTAAGCAGGGAGTAAAAATCATACGAGGAATATTTGAGCATCAGAATAAAAGTCTAAAAACTGACTTGAATGGGCTTTTTTCTTTTGCACTCAACTTGATCAAGAAAAGGAGTATTTTGATCATTATTTCTGATTTTATCGATCAAGGGTACGAGCGTTCTTTTAGAGCTCTTGCTGAGCGACACGATGTAGTTGCCATTCAACTCACTGATCCTAGAGAATCTACCTTACCTACCTTAGGAATCGTCCCTATTTTCGATAAAGAAAGAGGAAAAACCACGTGGATCAATACTGCCTTTGGGACCTTTTCCAAGAAAATATCCGATACATTTACCCAGGAGAGAGAAAACTTAAAGGAGGTTTGTAAAAAAAATCAAATCAATTACCTGGCCATTGATTCTAGACAAGATATTGTAGCTCCCTTGATTGATTTATTTAAGTACCGAAACAAACGAATGAAGCGTGGGTAAATACAGTGCTGTACTTTTATTTGTTTTATTGAGTCTTCCTGGTTTATCGCAGAAAGTGGAGCTCCGTGGGTACTTTACCCAAGATAGTGCCAGGCTTGGAGAGCGGGTAGGTTTTGTACTCAAAGCAAGCTATCCGCAGGCTAGTCAACTTATTTTTCCTGACTCAACTTACGATTTTTCTCCCTTTGTTTTTTTAGAAAAAAAGACCTTTACCTCCAATACTCAAGAAGGTATCACGCAGGATAGTGCCATTTATTTTCTATCAAATTTTTCTTTGAGTTCTACTTCCTACTTGTCTTTGCCTGTATTTGAGTTAAATCGATACGATAGCATTACCTATTATACTCCGGAGGCCATGATTCAGCTGAAATTGACCTTGGACTCTATCCCCGAGCAATTGGTATTTAAAGAAAATAACGTTTACCAACCCTTGGAGAAATCTACCAATTGGCTCCTGATTGGAATCATTACGGGAGGAATTTTAGGTACCCTATTGATCCTTTTTTTACTTTTTGCCAAGCGCATCCGTGCTATTTTCAAAAAGAATAGGGAAAAATTACGCTGGATACAGTTTGAAAGGAAGTGGAAAAAATTAGGCGAACAACTTCAGAAGAAACCTTCCCAGCAACTCGCCGATGAGGTGGTAGGTCTTTGGAAAGGATACCTTGAGAGCATTACTTCCCTACCTTTTCAAGAGTGGACTTCTAGTGAAATTGCTACTGCATTAGAAGATAAAGAAGTCTTTCATGCCTTACGAAGTATTGATATGATTATTTATGCGGGTGCTCAAAGTGAAACGCAATCCGCTACCAACTATCTTCTTGAAGTAGCAAAGTCAAAATTTATTCTACGTAAAAACCAGATAAGACATGATAAAGTCGCTCGCTGAGTTCTTTTCTTGGTCCTGGTTTTTGCCAGAGACCTTCCAATCCTACGAATGGGAAAATCCTCTTTTGCTGAACCTCCTTTGGTTGATTCCTGTACTTATCTTACTTCGCAAATTTGTTAAGTTTCTCAAAAGACCTGTGCTGGAGCTTTCCCTACCCAAAAAGGCAACAAAAGGGAATCCTTGGACCTATCTCAGACTGATACCAAGTAGCGTGTTCTTTTTGTTTTTAATTCTCTTGGCGGTGGCCTTGGCTAGGCCACAGCGAAGTAACGAACGGGTAGAACAATATACCGAAGGAATTGACATCCTGCTGGTGATGGATATTTCAGAGTCCATGGATCTGCAAGACTTTAACCCCAATCGTTTGGAAGCTGCAAAAAAAACCGCCATAGAATTCATAAATGGACGATTTGGAGACCGAATTGGCATGGTTGTATTTTCTGGAGAAGCTTATTCCCTATCTCCGCTTACCAACGATTATGACTTGCTTACTAGTCTAATTGAAGAAATCAATTTCTCAATGATTGAGACCAAGGGAACCGCTATTGGATCTGCGATTGCTGCTGGGACAAACCGGATGAAAGACAGCGAATCTCCATCTAAGGTGATGATTTTACTTTCCGATGGAGAGAGCAATGCAGGAAATGTAGATCCTATTTTCGCTGCCCAGCTGGCAACCGCTTTTGATATCAAGCTGTACACCATTGCAGTAGGTAAAGACGGGATGGTTCCCTATGGAACTGATTTTTTTGGGCGTCCAAACATGGTAGAAAGCTACCTTGACGAGTCCACCCTTAGAGAAATTGCCAGCATAGGCAATGGTCAATTTTTCAGAGCCTCAGACGGTCAAGCCTTGAATTCTATTTTTAAAGAAATCGACAGGTTGGAAAAAACGGAAATTCTTGAAAATAGGTATAAAGAAACAGCCGACTTTTATAGGATTTACCTTTTTTGGGCCATGCTTTTGTTTGTCCTTTGGCTTGCCTTGAAAAGTGCCTTTTTTAATAACTTCCTACTGGACTAAGTGGAGTTTACGTTCCCGATGCCATTGCTCCAAGCGATGGTTCATCCAGGAAAACCAAAGGGGAGGAATACAAGCCACAAGAATCATAAACGAATATCCTGCAGGAAGCTGTGGGCTATCATCCGAATGGTCTAAGACCTGGTACCTTTTGTGGGCATGGGCATGGTGATCGGAGTGGCGTTGCAATTGGAACAGAAGAAAATTACTAACCACATGGGAGGCATTCCAGGAGTGTAATGGGGTGACTTTTTCGTAATGGCCTGAAGGCAACTTCCTTCTCTCCATGCCATAATGCTCCAAATAATTGACCAGTTCAAGTAGAGAAAAACCTAGCACGCTTTGGACTGCAAAAAACACTGGAACTTCCCATACCCATCGATTTTGCAAGTAGGAAAAGAAAAGAAAAACAGAAACTATAAAAAGGAGGGGCAAAAGCTGAAACCAAATCATTTGATTGGATAAAGAAAGCCAGCTGAGACCCTTTTTTTTGAGACGCTCTTGCTCCAGTCTCCATGCACTCAGGTATCCTTGAGTCACGGATCTCCACCAAAAAGCATAAAAATTTTCCCCTTTTCTACTTGTGGCTGGATCCTCAGGAGTAGCCACGCGTACGTGGTGCCCCCTGTTGTGTTCTATAAAAAAATGCATGTATGCCACAGTCATCAGTAATACCTTTGCATAGGTTTGCTCTAATTTTTCGGTCCTATGACCCAATTCATGGGCTACTGTGATGCCAATCCCACCAGTAATCAATGCCATTCCTGTGGTAAAAGCTATCCAACTAATACGCTCTAACTCTTGGCTACTAACTACATAAAAACCCCAAAACAATAAGGCCAGTTGAATATATACCCAGATAAAAGTAATGAGTTTGTAAAACCTCTCCTTGGTAACTTGGCTTACTTCGGCAGCAGGTACATTTTTTGTGTCCTTCCGAAGCATATAATCCATCAGTGGTACCAGTAAAAAAACAAAAACATGGATCATCCACAGAAAAGGACCTCCCAAATAAGTTCCTAAGACCAATAGGGCGGGGAGAATCAAAGCGCTAAAGAATCCTATTTTTTTCATCACATCTCCATTTTCCGAACCTAAATTAGAGAATTAGAGGGAAGAAAAAAAAGCCTGTATGGCTATAAGAAGCAGGATGCAAGAGACAAGACTGAGTTTTTAGTAGCAAGTATCTAGAAGCAAGAAACAAGAGATAAGAAAGTTTGTATTCGGCTGCCTGCCGCAGGCAAGTATTTCGTACTTTAACCTTCCTTACTCTAAACCATCCTTATCCTCAATACCGAAAAGAGGGCAAGGGAGCATGGTATTTTCTCCCGGGACGGGAGGAAAAAACATAGCGTAGGGATAGTTCATGACTACCTGCAGAGCGACCCAGGCTATAACTTGAAAGTGGAAAATCAAAGCTATATCCAATATCTAATCCTGAATCTAGGCTTAGTCCCACCATACTAACCAATGACTCGTGATTGGGTAATCCGTACTTGGTAGGTAAGCCACGGTACCAAATCCCCAAGGCCAGAGGATCAAAGAAAAATTCGGTCCCAAGATCGAGTTGTGAAAAGCTCCCCTGTTCTTTGTAATTGAACCCTATGGACAAAGAGCGTTCTTGATCGGTATTATTGAAGTAGTCGTTGATATTTCCTGGTGCCAAATCAAATCGGTATCCCCCATGAATTCCCATTTTCATAGGAAGTTTATTGCTTTCTCCTGCCAAGAAACTGATGTCGGGCTGAAATAGATGGGCTACAGAAGTACCAAGCCATGCTCTTTTTCCATAATAAACCAAGCCTGCATGGGCATCGCTGGCTCTGATTTGACTCTCCCCTTCAAAACCGTTTCCACCTGGGTTGATGGTTCCTGTAGCAATATTGAGCTGGGAGCCAAGCACCACTTGGTCAAAAGCAGCATCTCTGGCCACAAAACTCCCTTGGATGCCTGCTTGAATAAAACTGGATGAAGAAAGTTGTACCCTGTAGCTGTAAACCAATCCCAGTTCGTTCCAATTGGTTTTGGTAAACGACTCGCTTGCACCTTGGACAATTATTCCAAATCCAGAATTAATCCTCTCTTCAAAATGATCTGCAAAGGCAGTATAGGCCAAAAAGGTCTGGTCCAAGCCTGGCCATTGATTTCTAAAATTAACTCCGAATCGGGTCTTCCCCGAACTTCCAGTCATGGCTGGATTGAGGTAGATGGGATTGGCGTAGTATTGACTATATTGAATGTCTTGGGCCAGGGAAGTCAAGCTCATCAAAGAAAAAACCAAAGCCAATAGCCCTTTCCCTTTCATCGGATCAACCTAAATTTTCCCTGTGATTCTACTTTTTCTCCATCCCTTGCTTTGCCCGTTATGTTGTAAAAGTAAAATCCAGCATCCATGAGATTGCCTTCCAAGGTCCCGTCCCAACCCTTGGTGTCAAGTTCTTTGGTCCTAAATATCAATTCCCCCCATAGGTTAAAAATAGATAACTCCAAGCTTGCTATACCTCTGAATTTAGGAACAAAGGTGGTGTTGCTCGTCTGGGTAGGGGTAAAAGCATTGGGTACCATGAGCCTGTAGCTTTTCGTGATACGGAGTATTTTAGTCATAGATCCCACGCAACCGTAGGCATCGTACCCTTTCAAGGTCACCTGAAATTCCCCCTTTTTGCCATAGGTATGGGTTGGATTTTTTTCAGCCGAAGAAGTGCTATCTCCAAAATCCCATTCCCACTTTACTATCCTATCTTCGGATAGGTCCTTAAATTCCATTACATCGTCCGGAAATATTCCTCCTCCTGCATCGTCTTTGATGCCTGTACCCTGCACTCCAAAATCAAAATCTACATTCAATTCCTTTTCCTGAATATAGACCTCCACTTTCACCGGTTCAGAATAGCAGGTATATGCTTTGGGTTTGACTTGCAATTCATACATCCCAGATACAGCTACTTTTTTCAAGGCTTCATTTTCTAAGACCAATCCTCCAAGAGATAATCGGTAATCGTAAAGGGATGGATTGTAGCCATTAAGTGCGGTAGTGATATCCAAGGTTTGCCCAGGAGTACATCCCACCAGAGGAGCTCTGAAAGTAAGTTCGGGATAGCTGACCCACTTTGCCCGAATAGTTTTGCTTATGGCAGGGCAATTTTTGCGGTTGTAGCCAATGACCTCATACACTCCCTCCTCTTTTATGCGAAGTTCTTGCTGAACCGCACCCGGCAGGATCACTCCATCTTTTTTCCATTCAAATCGTTCATAGATTTCGTTGCCTTGGCCGCTGAGAGTCAACTCTGACCCTTTGCAAAAAGACACTTCATTATTTAGTACTTGATTTTGTCCTAGTACTTTCAGCGTAATGGGATCGGGAGATTCCTTGATGGACAAGGTCATGGCATTGCCTTTGGAGGTTTTGCCATAGCTATCGGTAATGGTGTAGTAAACTGTGACTTGCTTATCAATAAAAGACTCGTTGGGAAAGAAAGTAAAGCCTCCTTCTTGGTCACTGGCCCTAAAAGTACCCTCGGGCAAGACCAAGGTTCTATTTTGTTCCAAGCATCTGGCCTGAGTACAGATATCCCCAGATTCGGCTTCGATAGCGTCTAGGGAGGGATAAAATTGAAGGCAGCGAATTTTACTATTTTCGTTGGGCAAAACCACTTCCTCATCGGTGATATAAAATTGATTTTCTTGACCGGCACACGAGGCAATATCCGAAAAATCAATTCCTTGAGGATCCTTGAGTTGATCGTCAGCAGCCACCTGAACAATAAGATTTCTGATTTCATGAAAATTGGTAGATCCTCCTGTAGAAGCAGCGAAGCCAATTTTCAAATTTTTTGGAGCAGGAAAATAATAGGGTCTATCAAAAATGGTCACCATTCGAGGCTGGTTGAGTACGGTAGTTACTTGCATTTGAAGAGTTAAAAAAAATCCTGGCCCCAAGGTATTGGGTTGCAGCTCCAAAAACACCTTTCTGTACCCTGGCTTGTTGAGATCCGTGACCCGAAAGGTCCCTGCCCCTCCAGAACTGATGGTAAATTGTGCCCCAGGGTTGAGGCCATCCTTGTCTGCCCCCACCATGTTGGTTCTTCTTCCAACCACAAAGGCATAGCCTGAAAATTGATTTCCAGGTCCACGCACGACCACTGCATCTGCTGCTCTCCCGTTTGGATCCAAGGAGGCAAAAGCCCCTGTCCTCCCTTCTTGACTGTTGCCAAAGCCCCCATATTCATCCAAACCAATTCCAATGTATGCCTTGGATAGGCCAGGCTCTTGGTTCCGTGGGGCATAGCCCAAAGATCCTCCAAATCCACCTGCATTGAATACTGGAGTATCTCCATCAAATAAAAATACAGTCAAGCCGTCTGCAAGGAATTGACTTGTACCCCCATAGCTAAAGTATTCAAACTCTGCCTTCAATCCGTAGGTAGAGGGAAAAGGGATATCCAAGTATACGTGTCCTCTCTGGTTTAATTGATTGTTGGTCAATCGCAATACCCCCTCCGTTAATCTAGCATCTCCTCCAAAAATAGTAGTAGCTTGGGTATTAGGGGTTTGAAAACTCTCGCAATAGGGAAATCCTATCTGGGCTACTCCAGAAAAAGAGCAGAGGCAAAAGACCAGCAAAGCGAAGAAGTTTTTTAGCACGCTAGAGAGGATAGAATTGCTAAGTAACGAAAGTGTATGTCCAAAAAAAAGCCCCAAGTCTAATGAACCAAGGGAACTTTATTTTTGAAGATTACCTATAAATGGTCTGCACCCGATCTGGACCTACAGAGACCAAGGCTATGGGTACTTGAAGGGCTTCTTCGAGAAACAGCACGTAGTCCTTCAAGGCTTGGGGAAATTCCTCATAGGTCCTGACCTGATCTAAGGCACAATGCCAGCCTTTCATTTTTTTATAAACGGGTTTTACCTGAGTTTCTGTGATTTCAAAGCTAAGGGTATCTATTTTTTGTCCTGAAGGCAATTGATAATCCGTACAAACGAGGATTTCATCAAATATATTGAGTACGTCTGCCTTCATCATGAAGAGCTGGGTGACTCCGTTGATCATGATGGAGTACTTCAAAGCAGGCAAGTCCAACCATCCACAGCGTCTAGGCCTACCTGTGGTGCTACCGTATTCATTGCCTTCCTTGCGCATGGCATCCCCGGTAGCATCTAGAAGCTCTGTAGGGAATGGTCCACTACCTACACGAGTACAATAGGCTTTAAAAATCCCAAATACCTCCCCGATTTTGGAAGGAGCTACTCCCAGTCCAGTGCAGGCACCAGCGGTGGTGGTGGTGGAGCTAGTCACGTAGGGATAACTCCCAAAATCAATGTCCAAAAGGGACCCTTGAGCACCTTCCGCCAAAATTCTTTTGTTGGATCTTATGGCTTCGTTTACCGTGTATTCGCTATCGATAAGGGAAAGAGTTTTGATAAATTCCACGGCTTCAAAAAATTGCTGTTCCATTTCGGCTAGTGCATCCAAGGGATAGCTGTAAAAGGATAAGGTAGTCTTGTGCTTTTCCACCAAAGCCTGGTATTTCTCTTTAAAGTCTGCAACCAAAATATCTCCGATGCGGAGCGCCGCGCGACCAATTTTGTCTTGGTAGGTAGGCCCTATCCCCTTGAGCGTGGATCCTATTTTTTTATCTCCTTTGGCTTGTTCTAAGGCAGCATCCAACAGTTTGTGTGTAGGGATGATGATGGTTGCCTTCTTCGAGATTACTAGATTTTTCCTAAAGTCTATAGAAAATTTACCTAGCGCGTCGATCTCTTTTTTGAGAATAATAGGATCCAAAACAACCCCATTTCCTATAATATTTAGGATTTGAGATCGAAAAATTCCAGAAGGAATCTGATGAAGGACGTGTTTGATGCCATCAAATTCTAGGGTATGGCCTGCATTAGGTCCGCCTTGAAATCTGGCTACCACTTCGTACTGGGGGGCCAACACGTCCACAATTTTACCTTTTCCTTCATCTCCCCATTGGAGACCTAGCAATACATCCATCTTCATCTTACGCGTGTTATCCTTTGGTACGATTATTAAAGCTCGAAATTTGTGATTCGTGAAAAGAAAAGCAAAGAATGTTCCCCTTTATTCATCAAAATTTTAGTCCTATCTAGAAAAATAGTTATTGGATCTTATCCATTTTTTTGATGAAAATCTGCCATACTATCCATTATAGAGAAAATCCCAGAAAGCTTGGTAATGGCTAACAGCTTAAGGACATGTTCCGATGGGGATACGAGAACAAGTTCTCCACCAGCATTCTTCATTTTGGTAAGCAAGGTGATTAAGAGACCTAGACCGCTAGAACTGATATACCTAACCTTTTCCAAATCAAGAACATAGGTAATAGCACCCTCCCTTAGAGCATCAGTAACAAATTCTACTATTCTTGGACCTACTTCTTCTCCAATTAAATCTCCTTCCATCAAGAGGAAATGTGTTGTTCCCTCGTTTTTTTTACTAAAACTTAGTTTCATGCAAGCTCTTTTTTGAATTCACAATGCTCTTTCTTACACTTCCCATACAAAATCAGGGAATGATGCGCTACCTGAAAATCTAAAATATCAGCTACGGTATTTTGAATAGTTTGTATTCGTGGATCACAAAACTCCAACACCCTACTGCAATCCACGCAAATCAGGTGGTCGTGCTGTTTGTAACCATATGATTTTTCAAACTGGGCCAAGTTTTTGCCAAATTGGTGTTTGGCTACCAGATCGCATTCCACCAATAGGTCTAGGGTATTGTAAACTGTCGCTCGGCTCACCCTATAATTTTTATTCTTCATACTGATGTATAATCCTTCTACATCAAAGTGACCCGTACGACTGTAAATCTCTTCTAAAATTGCATACCGTTCCGGGGTTTTACGAAGTTTTTGATCTTCCAGGTAGGTCGTAAATAACTTTCTAACTTCTTCGAAATGCGAGGGATTCAAAGACATGGGTGGCTAATTTTTCCAAATATACGGTATAGATTCCTAATTCTATTTCCTAGTCAAAGCGGGAAACCTTAAGTATTCCTTCTACCTGATTGAGGTTGCTGATCAGCTGCTCCAAATGTTCCGTATTGTTTACATAAAGCTTTATCGTGCCTTCGAAAATCCCCGCATCTGAATCGATGGTGATGGACCTCATATTTACCTTGAGTTCGTTGGAAATCACCTTGGTGACATCATTGACCAAACCTACTCTATCGGTACCGATGATGCGCAGACCAGCCAAAAAAGCAATTTCCTTTTGACTGGTCCATCTTGCCTTAATCACCCGATTGCCGTGGTTGGAGAGCAATTCCAAAGCATTGGGGCAAGAAGTCCGATGAATTTTTATCCCCTCGTTGATGGTAACAAAACCAAAAACTTCATCCCCTGGGATAGCATTGCAACATTTGGAAAGGGAATAATCCACCACATCCATATCTTCTCCTATGAGAAGTTGGTCGTGATCTGGACCTTTTAGATTTTTTATTTCCTTGGTAAAGGTGGATTCATCCTTTACTTTTTCGACTACCTTGGATTTATTCTTCTGCTGTTCCTTAAACTCTTTAAAGGATTTGATGGATGTAGGATCAATGATGCCTCGACCTACCCGGTAATAAAACTCATTGGCCGTCTTCAGATCAAAATAGGCACGAAGCTGCTCAATCAATTCGGAAGTAAGATCCATCTTCATTGATTTTAACTTCCTCTGGACTATTTCCCTTCCATCCACGGTGGCAGACCTTTTTTCTTCCCTTAAGGCATCTTTAATTTTTGCCTTGGCTCTTGAAGAAACCACCTGTTGCAACCAATCTTCTGTAGGCTTCTGTTTGTTAGAAGTCAAAATTTCCACTTGATCCCCATTTTTCAGTTTGTAGCTGATAGGGACTAGGCGCTGGTTGACTTTTGCTCCAATACATTTGGCTCCTACTTCGGTATGGATCTCAAAAGCAAAATCCAGGGCAGATGCCCCATTGGGTAGGACTTTCAGGTCACCTTTAGGGGTAAATACAAATACTTCATCGTGGAAAAGGTTTCCCCGAAAATCATCCATAAATTCTATGGCACTCCCATCGTTGGACTCCAGCATGCTGCGCACTTGATTGATCCAATCGTCCAATCCAGGTCCTGATTTGCCAGGAGTCTCTTTTTCCTTGTATTTCCAATGGGCTGCATAACCTCGCTCGGCTATATCATTCATTCTTTCGGTACGAATCTGTACCTCTACCCATTGCCCGGTAGTACTCATCACGGTGGTGTGAAGGGATTCGTAGCCATTGGAGCGAGGGGTGCTAATCCAATCTCTGAGGCGGTTGGGATTAGGGCGGTAAAAATCCGTGACTATGGAATACACTTGCCAGCAATCTGCCTTTTCATTTTCCAAAGCACTATCCAAAATGATTCGAATCGCGAATAGGTCAAATACTTCTTCAAAAGGAATCCCCTGCTTTTTCATTTTGCTAAAAATGGAATACACCGATTTGGGCCTTCCTTTGATAGTAAACTTGAATCCTTGATGGGTCAACTCCTCCTCTATGGGCTGGATAAAGGTTTTGATAAACTTGTTGCGGTAGCTTCTCGATTCATTTATCTTCTTTACAATATCCTTGTAGGCCTCGGTATCGGTGTATTTGAGATACAAATCCTCTAGTTCCGATTTGATGGCATAGAGTCCCAGGCGGTGCGCCAAAGGCGCGTACAGGTACATGGTCTCCGAAGCTATTTTCAGTTGCTTGTTTCTCGGCATGCTCCCCAAAGTCCGCATGTTGTTGAGCCGGTCTGCCAGCTTGATTAGAATTACCCTTACGTCATCAGAGAGGGTCAATAGCATTTTTCGGAAGTTCTCCGCTTGCTGAGAACTTCCATAATCAAATACTCCGGAGATTTTGGTAAGACCATCGATGATGGTCATGACTTTGGTGCCAAAATCACGCTCAATATCTTCCAGCTCTAAGTCAGTATCCTCTACGACGTCATGTAATAAGGCGGAAATAATGGAAGTAGTCCCCAAGCCAATTTCCTCTACGCAGATCAGCGCTACCTCCAGGGGATGGTAAATGTAAGGTTCTCCCGATTTCCTTCGCATGTCTTTGTGCGCTTCTAAGGAAATGGTAAAAGCCTTTTTGATCAATTTGGTATCCCCAGATTTCAAGACAGGCTTGGCCTGCCGAAGGAGTCGGCGATACCTCTTGAGAATTTCTTGCCGTTCTTCTTCTACATCCACTTGAATCATTAGCAGGGAATTTTATGCCAAATTTGAGCGGATATCGAATCTGAGTCCACTGTTTTTAGAAATATTTTTTTCACCGCATTGCGGATATTTAGAGAATGTCTGTACCTTTGCATCCACAATTGAGTAAGAGACATGTTTCATTTAAAATCTCTCCTCTCTTGGTCCATTGCGGATGTGGCGAAATTGGTAGACGCACTAGACTTAGGATCTAGCGCCGCGAGGCATGGGGGTTCGAGTCCCTCTATCCGCACCCCACGAGCCCTCAATCCCTCCACTGTCTTTGAGATAGGAAAGAGATTGGGGGTTTTTAGTTCAACACCTGTTTAATTCTTTATACTGTGGAAATTTCTTTAAACAAGCATTCGAAAAACCAAGCCTCAATTAAAATTAAACTAATTGAAGCAGATTATCAACCCAAGGTAGACAACAAACTGAAGGATTATGCTAGAAAGGCAGTGATTCGAGGGTTTAGACCTGGAAAAGCACCTCTTTCCATGGTCAAAAACATGTATGGTACCTCTCTGATGGTGGAGGAGATCAATACCTTGTTGGGTGAGTCCCTCAATACCTATTTGAAGGAACAACCCTTTAAAGTCCTAGGAGAACCCCTGCCTTCGGAGAAAGAATCTGCTTCTATCGATTGGAAGACCCAAAGGGAGTTTGAATTTGAATACAGCATTGGATTCGTAGAGGCTATTAAAATTGAATTGTCTTCCGCAATCAAGGGAGTAAGGTACAGCATTAAGGTAGATCAAAAACTAATTGACGAAACGGTAGACAACCTGACTTCCCAATATGGAGAAAGTACCAATCCCGAGCTTTCTGAGCCTGGAGATTTTATCTATGGGGATTTGAATGCTACTTCAGGAGATTTCTCCAAGACCCTTTCCCTAGATACTACCCAGCTCACTAAAAAGCTAGCATCCAAATTTATGGGTATAGGAAAAGAAGCGGTAGTTTCTTTTGAAGCCAAGGAAGTCAAAAAAGAAGAATGGGTAGCTGCATTTGGATTGTCAGAACAAGAAGCCAAAGATCAGAAGTCAAGCTTCACCTTCAAGGTAAAAAACATCAATAGAAAGGCAAAAGCATCGCTGAACCAAAAGTTTTTCGATAAAATTTTTGGGCCAGATCAAGTAAATTCCGTGGAAGCATTCCAAGAAAAAGTAATGCAAACTCTGGAGCAAAATTACGATAGGGAAGCCAAGGTATTTACCCAAGAGGAACTCAAAAAAGTAGTCCTTCAAGCCGCTGCCCTTTCTCTGCCCGATGCATTTCTCAAAGAGTGGTTGCTTCGTGCCAACGAAGGGAAGGTTTCTATAGAAGATGTGGAAAAAGAATATCCTATCTATGCCAAGCAACTTTCATGGACCTTGGTAGCCAATCAAATCGCGAAAGAACATGGTCTCCAAGCAGAGCATGCCGATGTCATCGAAAAAACAAAAGAAATGATTCGGGAGCAATTTGCTTCCTCAGGACTTGGGGCACAATTGGAAGCCAGCATGGACATGTTTGTAGACAACTACCTCAAAGGAAACGAAGGGCAAAACTACATGAACATGATGACTTCAGTTCAAAATGAAAAAGTATTGACATTGGTACAGGAAAAAATAAAAATGACTGAAAAGAAGGTCACCATTGATGAATTTAAGGAACTTTTAGAAAAGTAATTGAATTATCAGCTTATATTGAAAAGTCCTTTTAAAAGGACTTTTTTATTTTTGTATACAAAGAACACATACGACGATGATCAACAAGGAAGAATTTAGAAAATATGCCATCCACAACCAGGGCGTCAGTGGAACGGCTTTTGACCAGTATGCGCAGCAGATCGAAAACATGACCCGATCCGTGATCGAAGAAAGACCCCAAAATTTCAGAGAAATAGATGTCTTCTCCAGATTGATCATGGACAGAATCATCTTTTTAGGTACGGGTATAGACGATCATATTGCCAATATCATTGTAGCGCAACTCTTATTTTTAGAGTCAGTGGATTCCAAAAAAGATGTGCTACTTTACATCAACAGTCCTGGAGGATCAGTCACTGCAGGGTTAGGGATCTACGATACCATGCAGTACATTGGCCCAGACGTAGCCACTATTTGTACAGGGATTGCTGCTTCCATGGGCGCAGTATTACTAGCTGGGGGTGCCAAAGACAAAAGATCAGCACTTCAGCATTCTAGGGTGATGATTCACCAGCCTTCGGGGGGCATGCAAGGGCAATCCAAAGACATGGAAATTTCCTTGAAATTGATTTTGGCCATGCGCCAGGAATTGTATCAAATTTTAGCCAATCATACTGGAAAAACGTTCGAAGAGATCGAACGAGATTCGGATCGAGACTATTGGTTGAAAGCTCCTGAAGCCAAAGAATACGGATTGATTGACGAAGTCCTTGTTAAAAAACCTAAGTAATGGCTCAAGTAACCTGTTCTTTCTGCGGTAGAGCTAAAAAAGAGGTGGAAGTCATGGTCTCTGGGATTTCCGCTCATATCTGCAATTTTTGTGTTGAACAAGCACACCTGATTGTGGGGGAAGATGAGAAAACCAAAAGAGCTGCTGCTCAGCCTACTTTTCTCCTGAGAAAACCCAAGGAATTGACCCGCTACTTGGATCAGTACGTGATTGGCCAAGACGAAGCCAAGAAGGTACTTACCGTGGCTGTCTACAACCATTACAAGCGCTTGCAACAGAAAGATGATCCCGATGAAGTTCAGATTGAAAAATCTAATATCATCATGGTGGGTGATACAGGAACAGGCAAGACCTACCTTGCAAAAACTTTAGCCAAAATTTTGGAGGTACCCTTTTGCATTGCAGATGCTACTGTCCTTACTGAGGCGGGCTATGTGGGCGAAGATGTAGAAAGTATCCTTACCCGATTGCTTCAAGCTGCTGATTATAAGGTAGAAGCTGCTGAAAGAGGTATTGTCTATATAGACGAAATAGATAAAATCGCGAGAAAATCAGATAACCCCTCCATTACCCGAGACGTAAGCGGAGAAGGTGTGCAGCAAGCCTTGCTTAAATTACTAGAGGGAACCGTAGTGAATGTACCCCCTCAAGGAGGAAGAAAGCATCCTGATCAGAAAATGATCGCCGTTAATACCGAAAATATCCTCTTCATCTGCGGAGGAGCTTTTGACGGTATTACCCGTCACATCGGTAAGCGTCTCCATACCCAGCCCATGGGTTTCAGTACCACAGCAAACCCTATACAAAGTAAGGAGGATCACTTGCTTCATTTTATAAGTGCACAAGACTTAAAGGCATTTGGTCTTATTCCCGAACTGATCGGTAGGCTTCCTGTACTTACCCATTTGGATCCCTTACATCGGGATACACTCAAGCGGATTTTGACCGAACCCAAAAATGCCTTGGTAAAGCAATACGCCAAATTACTTCAAATGGAAGGGGTAGCTCTAACCTTCGATCCCTCGGCAATTGATTTTATTGTGGATAAAGCGGTAGAATACAAATTAGGAGCCAGAGGCTTACGATCGATTTGCGAGGCAATCATCACAGATGCCATGTATGAAATTCCTTCAGATCCAGAGGTCAAAGAACTTCGGATTACCGAGGATTATGCCAAATCGAAGTTGGATAGCTCAAAGTTTAAACACCTTCAAGTAGCCTAATTTCTCTCCCCGACTTGTTTCGGGGATTTTTTTTGTGAGTTAACTCAGTGTTTATTTCTTCCCTAGAAGGAGTCGAGCAGTAGTTGCAGAGGCCGATTGCCTTCCCAATTTTTCGATGACCTGATCGTAGCCTTTTAAAATTTCCTCCCTATACGGGAGATCTTCAACAAGCCTAATGATCTCCTTTTGGAGATGGTGTGCAGAAAATTCATTCTGAATCAACTCCTTGACCACTTGCTTGCCTGCAATAAGATTAGGTAGAGAGATAAAGGGCACACGAATGAGCCTTTTTCCAATTTGGTAGGAAATAAAAGAGGTGCGGTAGACCACTACTTGAGGCACCCTAAAAAGTGCGGTTTCCAAAGTGGCTGTTCCTGAGGTAACTACCGCAGCAAAAGCATGAGTCAACAGGTCATAGGTCTGTGAATAAATCATCTTGATCCCTTGATCTACAGCATCCTGGTAAACTTCTGGAGATAAGTTAGCTACCCCTGCTACTACCACCTGGACTTGAGGAAATTCCTTTACTATAGAGAGCATGGTGTCCAGCATGGCCTGAACCTCCTGCTTCCTACTCCCGGGCAATAAGGCCAGTATGGGCGCTTGGGACAATCCGTGTTGCTGAAGAAAAAGTTTCTGAGGTAAATATGCAGTGATTTCGTCCCATAGTGGATTACCTACGTAATGTACCCTCATGCCAAACTTTTCAAAAAATGAAGGTTCAAAAGGCAATATGGAATAAACTTCGTCTGTCACCTTTTTTAAGGTAAATGCTCTTTTTTGATTCCAAGCCCAGATTTTAGGAGGGATATAATAGTGCACAGGAATTCGATTTTTTTTGGCAAATGCAGCCACCTTCATATTAAATCCACCAAAATCAACCAGAATCAGAAGGTCTGGACGAAAGACCAGAAGATCATTTTTGATAATTTTCAGTGCACGGAGCACTTTTCTGAATCCTAATAAAACTTCCAGAAAGCCCATCACAGAGACTTCAGCATAATCTAAGGTAAGTTGTACTCCAGCTGCTTGTGAATAACTGCCTCCCATCCCTTGAATCTGCATTTCGGAATCACATTGCTTCAAGGCCAAGACCAAATTGCCGGCATGCATGTCGCCAGACCGTTCACCAGAAATGATGTAAATTTTTTTCACCGGATTTGTTTGGTTCAAGTAAAAAATAAAAGTAGGCTATTCGGCCTACTTCCCAAAAAACTTTGCTTACCACGTAGGCTACTCCCCAAAATATTCTACAAAATTTCTTGGAGTTTCATACAGCGTTATCTTATGCAACTCTCCCTGTGTGGTTATTTCCTTGACCGCAGGATAGAGTATTTTCCAAAATTCTGAAACCAAGGTCTCACAACTGGCCATTTTTCCCTGCATAAAGTCCACATCCAAATTTAGATTTTTGTGATCTACCTTATCAATAACCAAGGTTTTGACCACGCTACTTAATTTTTTTAAATCCACTACAAATCCGGTTTCAGGATCTGCTTGTCCTTTTACCGTCACAATAAGTTCAAAATTATGGCCATGCCAATTGACGTTGGCACAGGGACCAAACACTTCTATATTTTTTTCTTCGGACCAATGGGGATTCCAAAGCTTGTGAGCAGCATTAAAATGCTCCTTTCTTGAAACGTAAATCATGAACTTGTAATACTAAGCGCCAAAATTAAAAAAAATAGAAGACCTTACTCCTATTTCACGACTGAAAAGAAGCAAAAGCCTTGAATTTAAAAAAACTCATCTATTGATTTAACTGACGGATCAAAGCGCGCATGTCATCCATATCTTTTACGTTAAGCTTTTGGGATTTGATCCATTCGCCTGCCTTAGCGGCATCTTGACCAAAGATTTCATTGAGGTCCTTCTCTTTACCTTTCATCAAATACACCTTACCTCCTGAGACCACAAACAATTCTTGCTGGGACTGAAATACCTTGGCTGCTTGAGTTCCGTAGGTGGCCGATGGATCATCGGTCATGATCTTGTACACATGAAGCAATAGGATGTATTTTCCCTTTTCTAGCACCTGCACAAACCGTCTTTCTTTCAAGGTCGGAATTTCATAAGCAGAGGTAAACTCTACCAAACCTTCTTTGGAAGAAGTATAGGTAAACCCACTCAATTTGTCAGAAGTATAGGAGAAGAGTGATCCCTCCAACTTGTATTCTAAAGTGTTTTCATAGGCATTTAGGGCAATTTGGAGGCCTTCCACCCATTGTCCATCAGGAAGAAAAATCTTACCCTTGGTAAAATCTTCTAAATAAGCCGATCCCTTTACTTCACGATAAGGGTTGGCGGTAATAGGTATACCCGTACCGTTGTCACGTAAAATGGTCAACTGTGCATCTGCAAAGCTTGGCAATAGGCAAAGCAAAATTGCTACTAGGAGTAGGTTAGTTTTCATCATTATTAGGAAAAAAAAGACCGGAAATTCCGGTCTTTTTTAGTTTAGCTATGAAGATACCACTAAGAAGTGGATTATCTAGTAATTCGAATTTGAACTTTATTGTAGTTGGCGCTATTGCCTACCTCATCGTTACCTACCAACTGAAGTAACAAATCAACAGATCCACCGATCTTACCCGTATTTAAAACGTTTACGGTCAAGGTACCAAAGCTGGAGCCTGCAGGAATAGTCAAGGTACCAGGAGCTACGTAATCTCTACCTGCCACTGCAGTGGTGCCATCGGCTGCTACATTGTAAGTAATGATTTCGTCAGAGGGTCTCTGCTTTCCTACTAGATTAACGCGTAGGTTTACAGTTCCAACGGTATTGGCTACCGTGATTCTAGGATAAACTTGACCTGCCACAGGTGAACGGTCTACAGCATCTTGGAATTCAACCACAAGACCTTCCCAAACGATATAGTTTTGCTCAATGCAAGAAGAAAATACAAGTATGGAGGCCAGAGCGACTAAAGAAAATAACTTTTTCATGATTTCTATTTTTTAGTAGCCTTTGTTTTGTTTAATGTTTGGATTACCATCCACTTCACGCTGAGGGATTGGAGGTAGGATCTTGAAGTCGTCAAATGCTAGGTTTACCGCCGGTGTAGTTTTCACAATTGCTCTTCCATAACGCTTCAAGTCAAAGAATCTATGTCCTTCGAAAGCAAACTCTTTGAATCTTTCCAAAAGAATTTCTTCCAAAAGTGCCGCACCTGAAAGGGTGACCGCAGGAAGTCCTCTAAGAGCCTTGAACGCATTCAATTCGGTCAAAGCAGCAGATTCATTCTTCAAATGATAATTTGCTTCCGCCCTATTCAAGTGCATCTCTGACTTACGGATTACAGGCACGTTGTCTGCATATGCAAAGCCTGACTTGGACATGAACTTGGTACACTCGATCTGACGACCAGCACCACGAATGGTATTTCCAGTAGTGTAAAGTTGTCCTCTAACATCGGCGTTACGAGTTACGTCCCAATTGTTATTGTCAGTAGCAGGAGTGCCAATTTGCAAAGCAGCAAGTCCGAAGAAATTTCTAACTCTAGCATTTGGAATAAAATCACCCCATCCGCCTTGAGAATTTTTGTTCGTTAGGTTCAACAAAGCAGTGTAAGAAGACTGTAGCGATTCGTTTACCCCAATAGACTCTGTAGCCAAAGCGAAGCTAACCTCAAACATGGATTCAGGATGTACTGGAGATCTCCAGCCGTTAACATAAGCAGAACCTGACAAAACGGTACCCACACTACTTGCTAAAGCAGTGGTTGACTCAGCTACTACCTTAGGGTAATCACCTCTATAAAGGGCCACACGAGAAAGCAAGGCTGAAGCTGCTGCGCCAGAGGCATACTGTACCCCTCTTCCTGTAGGAAGCAAACGCTTGGCATCTTCTAAATCTTTGTAAATCTGTGCATACACCTGGTCGATGGTAGATCTAGCTACCTTACGTCCCAAAGCCTCTCCTGAAGATATAACTCCTACGGTCACCACAGGTATGCCCCCCTGATCGATTACACCAGGCTGGAAAATAGCGGTAGGAATATAGGAATACACCTTTACCAGATCAAAATAGTAAAGAGCTCTCAAGAACTTCGCTTCACCTTCCCAACGGGCAAGTTGCGCAGCGGAAGCTCCTTTTACTGCTGTCAATCCGTCCAAAATCAAATTGGCTTCGTTGATCGCAAAGTACGAGTTTTGCCAAAAACCTGCTTGGAAGTGTGCCCCAGGCTGGTTGTTGTTTTCACTTATCAATCGACCGGAATTACTTGTAGTAAATCCTACGTCTGCCAAAGCATCCGACATGGCTAGAAGATCACGTCCATAATTTCTAGTAGACCTTAATTTAGCATAAACCGAATTAAGGGCCGCGTTCATTGCATCTGGAGTAGACAAGGCACCGTTGGCATCAATGGATTGTCTTGGTTGTACATCCAGCAAGCTATCACAAGAGCTCACCAGTAAGGTTCCAGTAAGCGCAAGGAATAAGAAAGCTTTATTGAATAATTTCATAGTTTTTTCCTTTTGAATTTTAGAAACCAATTTGAACACCAAGGGTATAGTTCTTGGTCAAAGGAGTTGCTCCTGTGCCAGCACCTGTAAATTCAGGGTCATAGCCAGGATAATCTGCATAGGTCCACAAGTTCAATCCTTGCATGTATACACGAGCTCTTGAGAGTCCAATTTTGCTTATTAAACTTGGTTTGAAATTGTAGGCCAAGGTCACTTGAGCAAGTCTAATAAAATCAGATCTCAACAAAGCGGCAGAACCTGAATTCCTACTTGCACCTCTGGTTTCGTTACCAGCGTTGGTAGTCAAATTTCTAGGAATATCCGTGATTTGACCGGGAGTTCTCCAAGATCTATCATTCACCTCACGAAGAGCATTTAGTGCCAAACGAGTTCCATTTTCTCTCAAGAAGCTGTACTGACCATCAGAGATAATTCCACCGTATTCGTAAGTGAAGAAGGCAGTAAATTCAAAACCTTTGTAAGAAAAAGTATTGTTCATACCCCCAAAGGTGGTAGCCAAGTTAGATCCAAAGTATTGTCTATCGGCAGCCAATGGCAAATAGGTAATATTACCATTGATATCATACCACATAGGACGACCGGTAGCAGGGTTTACCCCAGCATATAGAGCGATGAAATTAGCTCCACCACCGTCTCTACCTACTGGCTGGCCGATGGCAATACCAGGGTTAGCTGGCAAAAACTTCAAGTTATCGTACAACTTCACGATTTGGTTGTCGATTTTAGAGAAGTTGAAGCTGGTATTCCAACGGAATCCATTTTTATCAACGTTTACTGTGGTGATTTCAAATTCAATACCACGGTTTTGAAGTTCACCTACGTTATTGGCAATGCTTCCAAAACCATTAATCCAGAGGATAGGTTGATCCAATAACAAATTCTTGGTTCTTCTATCAAATACGTCCAATGAACCAGTAACTCTGTTGTCAAAGAATCCGTAATCCAAACCGAAGTTAAGGGTGTTGTTGGTTTCCCATCCCAAATTGAAGTTAGCCAAGGAAGAAGGAAGAATACCTGCACTTCCGGAGTAGTTACCTCCGCCTCCGTAAAGACCTCTCGCTGCAAAGTTTCCGATTTGGTCATTACCTGTCAAACCGTAAGAAGCTCTCAACTTCATTTCCGATACTGAGCTAGAAGATTTCAAAAATTCTTCTTCCACCAAGCTCCATCCTACTCGAATAGAAGGGAACCATCCGTAACGGTTGTTGATTCCGAATCGAGATGATCCGTCATATCGAGCAGTAGCGGTCACTAGGTATTTCTTCTTGTAATCGTAGTTCACCGAACCAAAAGCAGAGGCTCTTCTGTAGCCGGTCCAGAAACCAGTGATGGATTCAGGAGTTGCCGCAGACTGAATAGTTCTAAATTGGAAAGTTGGGAATCCAATACCTGCGCCGGAGATACCCTCTCTAGTTTCAGATAAGTATTCTATACCCAAAATGGAAGAGAGGTTATGAACTCCATTGTAAGATTTATTCCAATTCAAGGTTTGTGTAGTGATAAAACGAGTTCTCCAGTCGGACTGTACGGAACTTCTACCTACTACACCCGCTCCATCTGGAGTACGTGGATCTCGGTAGTTGTCTCCTTGAAGCAAACGGTAATCCAAACCAAATAGAGATCTGAAGGTAAGATTATCCAAAATCTTGTAATTGGTAATCAAGTTACCCACTACGGTATTGGTTCTTTGGATACCAGAATTGTAATCGTTTACCTGCACTATATTTTGACCTAATACCCCAGCAATGGCTAGGTTGTAAGTACCATCTTCGTTGTAAGGATTGTTGTGAGGCAATACTGCGGATGCAGAGAAAGCAGGGTTACCTAAGAAAGAACCTTCCACAGCAAAAGGGACATTCTGCTGAAAGGTAGATAAGTTGATGTTGGTTTCAATGCTCAATCGATCCGAAGCATTATGCGTCAAAGCCAAACGAACGGTACCTCTTTCAAAGTCAATAGGTCGAATAGATGCTTGTTGGTAATTGTACGATCCGGAAAGGAAGAAGGTGGTTTTATCGTCTCCTCCAGAAACAGACAATTCATAGTTTTGAAGTCTACCTAATCCAATCACTTCTCGCTGCCAATCGTAGGTAGGCAAAGCCAATCCTAGCGCGTCCAATTGCGCTCTCGTTAAAGAGGCCCAGTTGGAAGGAAGTCTTCCCATAGTATTTAGGGAGTTGGCTTCAGGTGCCGTGTTGCCAGAATTAATCAATGCATCTCTTCTCATGGCATACCACTCCGAACCTCCAAGTACATCCAAGTACTTCAAGGGCTGGGTTTCTCCTGAGAAGGCGTTGAATTCGAATTTCGCTTTTCCTTGCTTACCTTTTTTGGTAGTAATGATGACTACCCCGTTTGCAGCCTGGGAACCGTAGATCGCAGCAGAAGCCGCATCTTTCAAGATTTCCATGGACTCGATGTCATTCGGGTTCAAGAAAGCAAGTGGGTTAGATTGTGTAAAAGAGGCGTTGGATTGGTTATTCAACTGCACACCATCCACAATAAATAGAGGTTCGTTACCTGCGTTGATAGAACCAACGCCTCGAATACGGATGTTTACGGCTCCACCTGGAAGACCGTTAGAAGACCTTACTTGTACACCCGCAGCACGTCCTTGTAGGGCTCTATCAAACGATTGTAGAGGGAGGTTTTGAATCGCATCTCCTTTAACGGAAGAAACCGCACCGGTTACTTCTCGCTTGGGCTGCGTACCATACCCTGTTACAATAACTTCCCCAAGAGCAGTAATATCAGACTCCAAAGCCACATTGATGGTGGATCGATTTCCAATGGATACCTCTTGAGATCTTAGTCCCACAAACGTGAAGACCAAGACATTGTTTCCGGCTGGGACGCTAATGGAATACCTACCGTCAATATCGGTAGCTGTACCAATGGTCGTTCCCTTAACCAGAACTGTTGCACCTGGTACTCCTTGACCATCTTCGGTCGAAGAAACCGTACCGGTGATCACACGGTCTTGGGCAAATGCAACTGCATTTACTAAAAACAGCATGAGTCCTAGAAGTAAAACTTTCCTCATATCGGTTAAATTTTGATTTAATTTAGTCTCAATATTATTCCTTAAATTGGAATAACTCAAATTTACTACCCAAAATAGGATAGAAAAGTTTAATATGTAAACTGGTTTAAAAATCAAAATTAATTCAATAAATCAAAATATTATTTTGTTTTAAAGAAAAAAAACTTAATTAACATCTAATCAATCAAGGTTTTAGGATGTTAACAAAAGTTAATTTTTTTATTTTTTTTATAGATTTTAAAAAAAAATAACTCAAGAAATGCTCGAAAAAATACAAAATTGTTGTTTTGAACTTGAAAGCAGCTGGGTTTAGAGCACTTAAAAAGAGAGTACTTTTTAGGGATTTTTACCGGTTATTTATAAATAGAAATTTGAAAGTGTTAAATAAAAAATTTCTTTATGAATGATAAGCTTTATCAATGGAGATAGGCAAGCATTACCTCACCTGAATGGTAATTCTCCTATTGAGAGCTTGCTGTTGAGCATTGGTATTTGGGACCATGGGTTGTTGGTCTCCTTTACCTTCCACCTCTATCCTCTTGGGGGCGATACCCTCCTTGAGTAAAAAAGATTGTACTTCCATGGCTCTAAGCAAGCTCAATCGTTGGTTGTAGGCAGCGGCCCCTACATTATCGGTATGACCTGTAATTATTATGTGGACCTCTGGGTTAGTTTGTAAAAATGCGAGTAATCTTCTCAGCGAACTGTAGGACTCTGCTTTCAAGTCGTATTTATCAAAATCAAAAAACACATTTTCGAAGACGAACTCCTCTCCCGCAGCTATAGGTACAAGCTCTACCTGAAGGTCGCTCACATTTTTAATTGAATCTCGATCTACATTGTAAATTTTGGGAAGGAATCCTTTTTTCTCCACGTAAAGACCAGAAATCCCTTGCTCGGGATAAAGCATGATAAATTCTCCATTTTTTCCATCCGATTCAAATTGATAATAGGTACTGTCATTGCTGAGGGAAACCAAGGATAGGGTGGCTTGAATGGGCTGCCCAGTAGATGAATTCCGCACTTGACCTTGGGTCACGGTAACCGACTGCCCCACTTCGATTTGTTGGGGAAAATTAAACCTATATAGAAATGCTCGGTCATTGGCTCCTTGAAAGGTACTGAGTTCGCTGTAATAAGCATATTCTTTTTGTGCGGTAATAAATAGGGCCACCTGATCCAATTGGTCGTTGATGGGTAATCCTAAATTTTCAGGAACTTGAAATTCACCCACTTCAACCCTTGAAAGGAAAATATCCATCCCTCCAAAACCCATATGCCCATCTGAGGCAAAAAAAAGCGTTTCATTATTAAAAAATAAGAAAGGGGAAATCTCATCTTTTGCGGTATTAAGTACAGGTCCTGCATTTTTAGCCTCAGACCAAGATCCGTCCTTTTTTCTGAGGGAATACCAAATATCGTTCCCTCCAAATCCACCTCTCCGATCTGAAGAAAAGAATAAAATTCGGCCATCTGCTGAAAGAGAAGGTTGAGAATCCCAAGAGGAGGAATTTACCTTTGGACCTATATTAATTGGTGCCTGCCACTCCCCATTAATCTTTTGGGCACTATACAAATCACAACTCCCCAGGGAAGAGGGGGCATCACAGGAAGTGAATATCAAAAAATTTCCATCAGCTGTAACTGAGCAGGTTCCTTCATTGTAATTAGAATTAATTTTTTTAGAAATTTCCTGAGGATTAGACCAAGCGCCTGTTGAATCAGCATAAGCATAAAAAATATCCTCATTATTTATTGAGCTTGTCCCATCTCTCTTAGTAAAAAAAAGTTGCATTCCATCTGCGGTCAGTACTGGAAAATATTGTAAGGCATATCCATTTAAAGGAAAACTCAATTTTTCTTTCTCGACTTCTTTTTTGAGTGGTAGTTGCTCTCCCAAAAATTTCATACGGGCCTTCATTTCTAAATAATAGGTCGTTTTTTTGAAATCTGGGTCTAAACTTCCTTCCAATGAAATAAATTCGAGATAGGCTTCCTTAAAGCGACCTTGTTTAAGGTAAATGGTGCAGAAAAGCCAACTTATATCCCTCATATTGGAAGTGGTATCTCGTAAACTTTGTAGATTAGCTTTACCTTGCATCCCCAGTTGCTCCGCCTCCTTGTACTTGCCTTGACTCACTAGAATTTGAATTGCCTTTTGGTAGGCTTCAAAAAAGTTAGGAGCCTTAGCTAAGGCCAATCTAAATTTCTCCAAGGCCTCAGAATGCTTCTTTATCCCGAGCAATTCTTCCCCTTCTTTATACCATTTGATTGCCCTGGAATCTGTCACCGCATAGTTTTGGGCAGAAACCTGGAAAGTTAAGCCACATACAAAAAACACAAGCAGGACTAAACGCATGGATTAGGGAATATCCATAAATTTATGTGTTTGTAACGAAATTTTCCAGCTTGGATTGCTTTTTATAAAGTCAATCAATTCAGGAAGGCGGTCTGCAGCCTTGCTCCACTCGGGCTGAAGGCGAAGCTCACATCCCGAACCCACTCGTGTCGCATGCTCCTGGGCAAAGACCAAATCACTCGAATGGTAGACCACCACCTTGAGTTCATCTGCTACGGAGTAAATGGAAGGGTCTGGCTTCTTAAATTTCTTGGGTGAAAAACAAACCCAATCAAAATTCCCAGAAAAGGGATGCGCTCCGGAAGTTTCCAAGTGTATGGAAAATCCTTTTTCTTTTAGCAAAGTGGTCAATGGACTCATGGGGTATATCAAAGGCTCTCCCCCCGTAATAACTACCAACCTCGCTGGAAAAACGAGGGCGTCAGAGACAATTTTTTCAATGGAAAGTACTGGCCAGAGACTGGCATTCCAACTTTCCTTTACATCACACCAAACGCAGCCTACATCACAACCTCCAAGACGAATAAAATAGGCTGCATGACCTGCAAATTTTCCTTCACCTTGAAGCGTATAAAACGCCTCCATAACGGGAAGATGGGTACCAGTTGTTGTAGATGGCTTAGATTCCATTTGAATTTTTGTTAAAGCGGGTGATTCGACCGCTAGGAGAGGACAAAGGTAAGGGATAAGATTGAAAGAAAAAGTACGAAAGACGAGATACGAGGTACGAAATTGTTAAGTAACTCAAGCATTTTTTGAAGATGAATCTGCTACAAGTCCTTGCGCATCACGATTCGGTAATCCTCCACTCCTCCTTTGGGTTGAAAATCCACAATCTTAAATCCGCGCTTGATCCCAAACTGAATCATCCCAGGAAAGCGGTTACGCGTCTTAAAAAACACCGAAGTAAATCCCTGTGCTTTGGCCCAACGCTCCTGCTCCTCTGCTAATGCTGTTGCAATTCCTTTACCTCTATACTCGGCCCTCACTCCTCCCATCCAGGAATAAAAAGCCTCAGGAAGCTCACTTTGGTAGCCCACCTTAAATCCAGCCAATTCACCTTCCCAGAGTGCTATCAAGGCTAAGGATAAGCGGTGCTGCAATCGGTCTTGATAAAAGGAAAGACTCGCTTTTCCTGGAAATTCTAAGATGTGTTCGTGCACCCAAAGCAGCTCCGGTAGTTTGGCCTCTCGGAGCTGTAGGGGTGGAATTGGGATCCATAGAAAAAGAAATTAGTTGGCGTGCTGGGAAAAGGGATTAGTCTTTTTTGATCGTCGGGTAGGTCACCCCCAATTGCTCTAAGTAGCTTCCGTATTTGGTTTCGTCGTAATAGAACTTTTCCAACTGAGGTCGGAATTGATCCATGATGCTTTTATTCAAATAAATCGGTGGGGCATCCTCTTGAGTTATCATGGGCTTGTAGGTTCCCTCCTTGGTTTGCACATTCTTGAAGTAATCCCATGCCTGAGCTACCAACTCCGGCTGAAGCAAAAAGTCTAAGATCGTCATTGCTTCGGCTTTTGCTCCTGCGGTCACTCCCTTATGCGCTATGGGCGTGGCCATGGCAATGGCATTGCTCCAGTGATGTCCAGGAAGTCCAGGAATGTTGGAAGGAAATCGCAAAGTCACCGTAGGAATTACCCAAGAGACATCTCCAATATCGTCCGAACCCCCGGATACGGGTTCTTTTACAGGTAGACCTAAGGTATCCAGCTTGGTCGCCAGCCCTTCCTCTTTTACGCCCAATTCCTTTTGTACCGCTTTGGCTAGGGTCAAATCATTTTCGTCCCAACTAGGAAGTCCCACCTTAAGTACGTTGAGGTACATTTTTTCAGCGATGACTTTGTTGAAATGCCTAGGCCAAGCAGTTCCCAATACTTTAGAAGTCATGCTTGTGCCCGTCATCAAGGCGGCTCCTTTGGCGATGTCATTGGCCTGCGCATACATCTCCATGATGCCCGTATAGTTGACGTCACGGAAATAATACCAAATAGAGGCCTTTGAAGGTACCACATTGGGTTGGTCTCCTCCATCGGTAATCACGGAGTGGGAGCGCTTCAAGGGATGCAAATGCTCCCGTTTATAGTTCCACCCAATATTCATCAGCTCGGTAGCATCCGCAGCGCTTTTCCCTCTCCAAGGAGCGCCAGCCGAATGCGCGGCATCCCCCGAGAAGGTATATTCCACTGAGATTAAGCCAGTTCCAGAAGTTTGTCCCCAGCTTACCCCAAGGTTATTGGCCACGTGCGTGAAAATGCATAAATCCACCCCATCAAATCTTCCATCTCGCGCAAACCAGGCCTTGGCTGCCACCAACTCCTCAGCAATTCCTGGCCAAAGGATGAGTGTCCCCCCTATCTTTTCCCTTTCCATGAGTTGTTTCACTGCCAAGGCAGCAGTGATATTGAGAGGAATTCCAGCATTGTGTCCTTCTCCATGACCTGGAGCCCCCTCTACCATGGGTTTGTGATAGGCAACTCCTGGATATTGGGATGCCTTGGGGATATTATCCACGTCAGAACCTAGGGCGATCACGGGTCCTGGTCCATTGGACCAGGTAGCAAACCAAGCCGTGGGAATTCCAGAAATCCCTCGCTCGATGGTAAAACCTTGCTTTTCCAATATTCCCGTCAAGTATTTGGAGGACTCTACTTCTTGAAATCCCAATTCAGCAAAGCTGAACACCTTATCCACCATTACTTGGCTTTGTTTATGGTTGGCTTCTACGAGTTGGGATACTTCCGATTTTAAGGCTTCAATTTGCTTGGTAGTGTATTTTTTCTGGGCTCGGATCGGCGATAAAAGACCTGCCGCAATAAGAAGGGTAAGGATTAGCTGTTTTTTCATGGAGGGAAAGTTTAAGTAATGTAAAATAGGGAAAATTGTGACGTCTCTTTCAAAAAATTGATCAATGGTTTAGCAAAGAGCCACAGGAAATGGAAATTATACTATCAAAACCCTGGTATTTTGCTATTTTTGCAAGCGTTTGGCAATAAATTTTAAGTCTAAGTAAGCAATGGCAGAGTATAATTTTAGGGAAATCGAACATAAATGGCAGGAAAAATGGAGTGCTCAAGGCACTTTTAAGGCAGAGGTAGATACTTCGCGGCCAAAATTTTATTCCCTGGATATGTTTCCCTACCCTTCCGGTGCCGGCTTGCATGTGGGCCATCCTTTAGGATACATCGCCTCCGATATCGTCTCCCGCTTTAAGCTCCTGAAGGGATTCAATGTGCTCCATCCCATGGGTTACGATTCCTTTGGCTTACCTGCCGAACAGTATGCTATCCAAACTGGACAGCATCCTGCCATAACTACTGCCCAAAATATTCAGCGATATACCGAGCAATTAAAAAATATAGGCTTTGCATTTGACTGGGACCGCGAAGTACGTACTTCTGATCCAGCCTATTACAAGTGGACGCAGTGGATTTTTATGCAGCTCTTTTCGAGCTACTACGATTTGGAGGCAGACAAAGCATTACCGATCTCTGGTTTGATTTCCCGATTTGAACAAGAGGGCAATGCACGGGTAAATGCTGTATGTGACGAAGGCACCCCTTTCTTCACGGCTGCAGAATGGAAAGCGTTTTCAACGAATGAGCAGCAGCAATTGCTCTTGCATTACCGATTGACCTTTCTTGCAGAGACCACCGTCAACTGGTGTGCTGCCCTGGGAACCGTCCTTTCCAACGATGAGGTGAAAGATGGTTTTTCCGAGCGAGGTGGACATCCCGTAGAGCGGAAAAAGATGATGCAGTGGTCCATGCGAATTACGGCCTATGCCGATAGGTTACTCAAAGGCTTGAACGAATTGCATTGGTCGGAGCCCATCAAGGAGATGCAGCGCAACTGGATTGGTAAATCCATCGGCGCAGAGGTAGTTTTTGCTGTAAAAGGCTCCAAACAAAAAATTCAAGTATTCACCACCCGGGTGGACACCATTTACGGAGTGACCTACCTGGCCTTGGCCCCAGAATCAGACTTGTCCGCAGAGCTGATCACGGATGACCAGCGAGTTGCTGCCGAAGCCTACATTCAGCAAGCAAAAAATCGTTCGGAGCGAGACCGCATGAGCGATGTCAAAAGCATTTCAGGTGCCTTTACAGGCTCTTATGCAATCAACCCATTTAATGGAGAAGAGATTCCAGTTTGGATTGCAGACTACGTGCTTGCCGGCTATGGTACAGGCGCAGTGATGGCCGTTCCTGCGCACGACGAGCGGGATTACAATTTTGCAAGCCATTTTGGATTGGAAATCCGCCAAGTAATCGAAGGCTCTATGGAAAACGGGTCCTTCCCAGGAAAAGGCGGAACCATCATCAATTCAGGCAACTTAAATGGCTTGACTATGAAGGAAGCGATAAGCCAATGCATCGCCTTTTTGGAAGAAAAAGGTATTGGACATGGAAAAGTACAGTACCGCATGCGGGATGCCATCTTTACCAGACAGCGCTACTGGGGTGAACCGCTACCGGTCTATTTCAAGGACGGACTTCCCTACCTGATTGAAGAAAAAGACCTGCCTTTGGTACTCCCGGAGGTAGACAAGTACTTGCCTACGGAAGATGGGGCACCGCCGCTTGGTCGAGCAAAAGACTGGACATATACCACTGAATCGGGTACCTACCCCTTGGAACTTTCTACCATGCCGGGTTGGGCAGGTTCAAGCTGGTATTTTTTCCGCTACATGGATCCAAGCAACACCCACAACTTTGCAGATAAAGACAAAACGGACTATTGGGGAGCGGTAAATCTCTACATCGGTGGATCAGAACATGCCACCGGACACCTATTGTATTCCCGATTCTGGACTAAGTTCCTCTACGACATTGGGGCAGTTTCCATCGATGAGCCCTTCCAAAAAATGATCAACCAAGGCATGATCCAGGGTCGATCCAACTTTGTGTACCGAATCAAAGGGAGTAACACCTTTGTGTCCCTTGGATTGAAGGATAACTACGATACTTCTGCCATGCATGTGGATGTGAACATTGTGCACAACGACCAGTTGAACCTGGAGAAATTCAAAGCATGGAGACCTGATCTAGCCAACGCGGAATTTATCCTAGAAGATGGGAAGTACCATTGTTGGGCAGAAGTAGAAAAAATGTCCAAGTCCAAATACAATGTGGTCAACCCGGACGACATCATCGAACGTTATGGAGCAGACACGCTGCGCTTGTACGAAATGTTTTTGGGACCCTTGGAGCAGTTTAAGCCTTGGAACACCAACGGCATTGATGGGGTTTTTAAGTTTTTGAAAAAATTATGGAATCTTTTCCATGATGCTGATGGCAAATTTGACGTATCAGAGGAAGTCCCTAGTAAAGAAGAACTCAAAGCACTTCATAAAGCCATTAAAAAATTGGAGGAGGATATGGCCAATTATTCCTTCAACACTTCTGTCTCTAGCTTTATGATCTGTGTGAATGAATTGACTGCCTTGGGATGCAATAAGCGCCAAATCCTAGAACCCCTTGTCGTACTGGTTTCTCCCTATGCCCCTCATATTGCTGAAGAACTCTGGGATTTGCTTGGCCATTCTACATCCATCACCAAGGCCTCTTTCCCAGAATTTAAGGAAGAATACCTGGTAGAGAGTAGTTTTGAATACCCCATCATGATCAATGGTAAATTACGGGCAAAAGTCAATCTATCCCTATCCTTAGGCTCGGAGGCCATCGAAAAAGCAGCGCTTTCCGATGCTCAGGTTCAAAAATGGATGGAAGGAAAGGCTCCCAAGAAAGTGATAGTAGTACCTGGAAAAATTGTAAACCTAGTCGTGTAGATAGACCTGAGATGCAGAGCGCTTCACTACCCTTATTTCTTCGTAGCTTTAAGTAAAATACCAACCCAGAAGGATGATCCTGTATTTATTTCCTGTGCGCACTGCCTTTATCGAACGTGACTTGGAAATGATACGCCCGGTTGCGAAGGTGAACGCATTGGAATTTACCCAAAATCCCTGGCTACTTCCCATTTACTTGGTAGTTCAATGCTTTCAATTGCTCTGGTACCTTCCGAATACCAGTCAATACCTCTGCTTTTTTGGAGGATACCATACTGTTCTTCCAGTAATCTTTGGGAAGGTTTTCGGAAAAAAATGCACCATTCAAGCAGGAGGAACCGACTGCATCAACATGCCCGAGATTGGCTATGGCAACTTTCGGAAAAAAGGACTTGCTTGGGCAACCCGCTTTTCATTTAGTCATTGTAGCTTGATTCTTCCTGTAGCGGAAGCGCTGGTGCAGCAGCATTACACCTTTGATCCTAGAATAGATCCTAAGCAAGGACTGATGCATTTGATTCCTAGATTAAAAACACCCATACAAGTGATCCCCAATGGTTTTGATACGGATTTTTGGAAGGAGTTGAATACGGATAGGATTCCATTCAGTTTCATCTCTGTAGCCACCAGTACTTCCACTCCTTCCCGTGCAAGAGTAAAGGGCTATGATTTGATCGAGCGTTTGGCGGCTGCTCGTCCAGAATGGCAGTTTTCTTTGGTAGGAGATGCGCAGTACCACACTACCTGTGCCAATATTCGGGTGATAGGAAAGCTTGCCCCAGAGGACTTGCGTGAACTTTACAATTCTCATCAATTTTACCTTCAGTTATCCACCTCCGAGGGCTTTCCCAATGCCTTGGGTGAAGCCATGGCCTGTGGCTGTGTGCCCTTAGGATCTGCAGTAGGTGCCATTCCGGAGATTATTGGGGATACGGGCTTGTTACTCAAACGAAAAGAGTTGGGCACCATGCAGCAGCTGATTCAAGATTGGATGGATGGAAATACCCAACTGAGCTCTCCTAGAGCGCGTATTGAGCGCTACTTCACCTATGCCCACCGCAGGAAATTGCTACTCCAAGCACTTTCCTTGAAAGAATAGTGGTAGATTCTTAAAAAACAGCGGAGAAGTTACCTCCCCCGCTGCATGTAGAACATCGCTCTTATTTAAATGTAAACCGCAGTACCGGGGTCAATTCAAAACTCTCGAAGGACTCGTCATAGCCCTGCGTGTAAAAGAGGCGCGTGCGCAACCCTACCTGAAAATTTTCACGAAGGGAATGGTAATACTCTAAGCCTACGAATACCCCGAACTCTGTATTTATTACGGCATCATCAAGTAAAATATCTGTAGTATCTATATTTGCCCAAGAGGCTTGGATATAAGGATCCCTGTAACGAAGATTATAAATACCAGCAGCTCCAATCAATTTTTCTTCAATGAAATGTCTTTTATAGAGGAGGTAATGAAAATTTTTCGTTTTCCTTATTCTATAATCTTCAAAGTCAATGAATGCATGGGGTGTTTGTTTGACTGCCGTGTAATCGTTCGAGTTAACTTGCTTGGAAAACCCAAATCCAAATTCATTTTTTCCTGCCGGTCTGAATAGGTACTCGAAGCCAAAGGCTTCCCCCCTACTTTTCACCTTATTATCTTTTCCGTTAATTAGGAAAACGGATGTGAGATAATCATGTGAAACCCCGTAAGAAAAACTTAGGTTAGAGCGTGACAAAATTGAATCTAATTTTTGGGCAAAAACAGATTGCATTGCAAGGGATAGAACAATTGCCATCCAAATAACTATTTTCATAATAAGTTGATTTAAGGTTAAAGAATTGATTCATGGTGCGCTAATCTGGGATATCTGTAAATCTGTGCTCGAAATAAAAGTGCAAAGGTCCAACACTTTTTACATTGAAATCATTCCCGTTTCGGGTACGAACTCCTAAGCTCGTATCTCCTACCACGCTGGCCAAGACAGAACGACGAGACAACTCGGAGTTGGTCCGAAAACGAGAGCCCCCAGTCTCCACCTCTACTTGCACCGAACCTGTAGCTTCTGCGGTGGGTTTTTTGGTCAGAAAATCGTAACCCACCTTGACTCCAGCACTTGCCTTGGCCTTACCGGTAAGGTTGTGCTCGGTAAATAGAAAGAATTGCTGACTGTTTTCGGAAATATCCCAATCGGGGTCGAATTGAATATTAACCGTTTTCCATCTCATTAATTCGATATCATCTTTGGAAAATGAAATTAAATCGTAACGGTAGGTTTCTCCTTCAGCAGTATCGTTTATTGTTCCATTAAAACTTGTTTTTACCTTACTTGACCCTCTAAAAAGTCTTACTTTAACAATTCGACTAAATAGTACTTTATACTCCTTATTGGTAAGTTTTACCTCAGGAATAGTGGTAAACAAAATATCCGCTTGAGAGATGGAGGAATGGTTGACATTGTAATCCAAAATCACCGCATCGGCGGCAGGCTTGGGAAGATCGGGGACGGGAGGCGCTTGAACCTCGTAAAAATCCTGATCAAGAAAGGTAACCACCAGGGTAGGGTGCTGAAAGGAATAGGCATCGTCGACATAGGGAACCAAACTAACTGAAGAGCCAGTGCCTGTAAGCGAGTACAAGAATCCCTCATTCCAGTCCTCCCGGATAAGGGGGTCGTAGGTAGTGGTAATTCCCCCATCGTAGGTATTCCAATCAAACTGCTCTTCGTAAGGAAAGTGAATGACCAGCCCTTGACTTGAAAAAAATGCGATCAATTCTTCTTGTAAGGATGTGCGTTGATGAGCCCGCTCAGGGCTAGATCGAAAGGTCTCAAAGGCCCTGTCCAAGAATGAATATGCACCTAACTGCGCTAGGGCATGGGTAATCAAGGTTTCCCGAAAGGGATTCGTCTCTGTTCGCTGGGATAAATTGTTCCCTGCACGACCCAACTTAGCAAGTTCCGAAGGAGGCATATTTTGTTTATCCCCCAATAAGGTAGAAAGGGATACTGCATCCCCAAAGTCATCGTACTGCTGAATGTACTCACTTAGGGTAATCCGTGCTGCTTTGTTTTGCATCACTTCCCCGAGCAATTGGGAAAATTCTTTGGCAGTCTCTACCTGCTTCCACTCGTCTTGCAGTTGCACTAGCGATCCTTCAGGATCTACTTGATTTACTAGAACCTCTTCCTTAGGAAGGCATGCGTTAAAAAGTAAGGAACCTACTAAGAGGCATCCTAAAAAAAATAATGGATTTCGTTTCATGATTGATTTGTTAAAAAGTGAATGAAAACCTAAAAAATGCACATAAAATAAGGGGGCTAGCCTCAGGGATTCGCCTGGCGATAATGAAAGTATAATAGAAACTTAACTTATTTATTTAAATAAAAAAAGATTTTTTACAATTTTTTTTATTATTTTTAATTTTACTTATATTTTTTATTCTATAAACTAGCTTATTATCCTCCTAATTCAACAGGAAATACCCCTTACCTCCTATTTCTTACCAGATCATGAACCGGTCCTAAATTAATCCACCTCATTTTTTAGAAAAAAAGTAAATTCATACTTGCTACTCCTTCAGCAGGTAAGATTGGGAACTTTATAGCCCAATTTTTTCAATTGAGTTTGGATATGCATTTTTCCATTCTCGAAATTTTCGTAATGATTTATTCATTTTTTCGGGTGAAATCAAAATCTTAAAAAATCAAAGAAGTATTTTTTTTAAACCAAAAATTAGAGATTCAACGCAAAATTGTGGAGTAACGATTTATTTTTGAACCTGTTTTAAAAAATTATTCAATTTAAAAATAAAAAAGAGAGCCTATTTATGAAAAATAGACTCTCTAATTGGGTTTATTGTCAATGGCTTAAAACCATATAAACTTCTGCAATGTGCTGGGTTGAGCAATGATTCTTTGCAGTAAAGTTATCTAAACGTATACAATGCAAAGAACTAATCAAAATTTCAGAAGAACTTTTTAGGAATTTTTTCTACAGCAAAATTTCATTTTTCCTCTGCTCTAAAAAAATGCTTTCATTTTTGTAGGTTAGTAAGCACAATTAACTCATTCCATGGAATCAGAAATCCATCAAGAAAATTCACGTTTTGGTAAATTACAAACCTACCTTCGAGAGTTTGTATATGGAGGTATAGATGGGGCAGTTACTACCTTTGCGGTAGTAGCAGGGGGATATGGAGCTAACCTAGATGCCGGCATCCTGATAATTCTTGGATTTGCTAATCTTCTGGCAGATGGATTTTCCATGTCGGTAGGCGCCTACCTTTCTGCGAAAAGTGAAAGGGACACCTACGACAAGCATGAAAAAATAGAATATTGGGAAATCGAACATTTGCCTGAAATCGAGCGGGCTGAGATTGAAGACATCTACAGAGCCAAGGGATTTAAAGGGGTACTACTTCAACAAATTGTAGATCATATCTGCGCGGACAAAACCCTGTGGGTAAATGAGATGATGAAAGACGAATTGGGAATGATGAGAGATAGCAAAAGTCCCTTCAAAATCGGTTTAGCCACTTTTGCCTCCTTTCTTCTGGTGGGCTTGATTCCTTTGACGGTGTACCTTTGGAATTTCTTCTATCCTTCCTCGATCAATATCTTTTTCTGGACCAGTGTGCTGACAGGATTGGCTTTTCTTTTGGTAGGATGGCTCAAAAGTGTAGTAACGCAGACGTCAGCGCTTAGGGGCATTGGGGAAACTGTCCTACTTGGTTTGTTGGCAGCCGTGGTAGCTTACTATGTCGGAGATGTTCTTGAACAATTTTTCAAATAAATTCCATCAATTCCTCCTTGCTTTAACTACCCAAGACTAGTTTAACAAAAAGCTGATCTAGTTGTGACTAATAAGGGATAGTTTTTGGTCCCTAAATTAATTTACTTAGGTTTGTTGCCATGAACCTTCGCCTCCCTTTTTTTATACTTTTTCTTTACTTGTGGTCGCAGGCTAGTCTGGCACAAATTTCCCCTTTTGAGTCCGAAGTAAGGCAGTTGGGAACGCGGATCGATAGTCTGGGATGGGTACCTGGAGCTACGGTATGGACCGGAAGCTCTACCATACGTCTTTGGACTTCTTTGTCCAAAGACTTCCCTAGAAAGTCATTCATCAATACTGGATTTGGGGGTTCTAAAGCATCCGATTTAGAAAAATACCTCTTTCCCTTAGTGATTCGATTTGAGCCCAATGAAGTATTTATCTACGAAGGAGACAATGACCTTTGGACGGGAGTAGCCCCCCAGGAAATTCTAAATAGCCTAGACCGAATCGTAAGTAGGATTCAACTGGCAGTACCCCAAACTAAAATTTACCTCATAGGAGCCAAGCCCAGCCCTTCCAGATGGTCAAAAAAAGAGTTGTACCAAGTTTTTAACCAGCAACTAGAAAAATACTGTCAATCCAAAGAAGGTGTCACCTTTATAGCAACATGGGAACCCTTGACCGATTCTGAAGGCAATGCCAGACCCGAACTTTATATCAAAGACCAGTTGCATTTAAACGCAGATGGATATGTCGTTTGGGCAAAAATTTTCAAGCCCTACCTAAATTAGGTCCAACTACTTTTTTCTACCCCAAAAGGCTGCTAGCATAGATCCGGTAATGTTTTGCAAAGGGCCAAACACCGCTGGAGCTAGTCCCAGTGTTGTGATTTTTCCCATGGTACTTGAAAGTCCTGAAGCTAGTCCGGCATTTTGCATTCCAACTTCAATGGAAATGGTACGGGCATCCTGTTCACTGAGCCCAATCAATCGTGCTAATCCATAGCCTAAACTATACCCCATCACATTGTGTAGGAATACGATTAAAATTAAAATGGGACCTATGGCCAAAAGGCCATCTCTTCCTGCTGCGGTAATCACTAAAATAATCAAAGCAATGCCAAGCATGGAAACTAGCGGGAGAAGTTTTTCAATCCATCCCGAATTTTTACCAAGCAGCTGATGTACGAGTAAACCAGCTCCTACTGGGAGCAAAATGATTTTGAAAATATCCCACATCATCTTGAGAAGGTAAATCTCAATAAATTGTCCTGCCAGTAATTTCATCAAGACAGGCATCATAAAGGGAGCGAGAAGGGTTGAAATGGTAGTAAGTGTCACTGATAAAGCCACGTTGGCACGAGCTAAAAAAGCGATCACATTGGACGCGGTTCCTCCAGGAGCACAACCTACTAATACTATTCCAGCCGCAACTTCAGGCTGAAGTCCACTCAGATTTGCAAGTCCAAAGCCAATCAAAGGCATGATGGCAAACTGCGCAAAAACCCCTACTGCAACGGATTTGGGGCTTTGGGCAACTGCTGCAAAATCTTTCCAGCTCAGTGTAGCCCCCATCCCAAACATGATCATCTGAATCAATGGATTAATCAATTGAGTAAACTTAAATCCATTAATCTCCTGGAAATGTTGAGGAAAAAACATCGCCAAAGCTACCATTGCGAATATAACAACTGAAAAAGAAAAGCCTTTCAAGTGCTCATTTCCTCGAAAATAAAGGGCAAGAAAAAGAAAGAAGCCAACAGCAATTAAGCCTGTTTCTACCTGAAAGCCAGCTGGAATAGTGTAAATCAAGCCCAGCAAAAGCGCTAAAGCCAGGTAAAGAAAGATTCGTGAATTGGATTTCAAGACGGTATGGTATTATTGGGAAAGTGAAACTATACAAAAAATCTCCCTACCTAAAAAATGGTAGGGAGATCAATAGCTTTAATTAGCTGTATATTCTATCGTGGGATCGTTTTTCGTTCCACTGATCGGTAGGAGCGAAATAACTGGAATCAGACTTGTGTAAATGGGCTTTAACCACCTCCTCATTGATTTCAATTCCTAATCCCGGGGCTGTCAAAGGTACTGGTGCATACCCTTTATCAATCATCTTTACCCCATCTACCTTGGTAAACATGGATTCCCACCAAGGGACATCCACGGAATGGTGCTCAAGGGAAAGGAAATTTTGAGTTGCTGCCGCACAGTGAACATTTGCCATAAACGACACGGGTGTACCAGCCTGGTGCATGGCCATGGAAATTCCTTTTTCCTCTGCATAATCGCCGATTCTTTTGGTTTCCAAAAGGCCTCCCGACGAAGCTAGATCAGGATGGATAATATCCACAGCGTGCTCATCAATCAAAGGCTTGAAATAATTGAGCAGGTAAATATCTTCTCCCGTGGTAGTTGGTGTTTCCAATGCCTGGGTGATGGTTTTATGCTGCTGAGTCATTTGCCAAGGCACCATATCCTCTAGCCAAGCCAATCGATAAGGTTCTAATGCTTTACCCAAGCGAATGCAATTATTCAAATCAAAATGTCCATAGTGATCAGTGGACATTGGAACATCGTAACCGACCATTTCTCGGATAGTGTGGACAATTTTAGCAAGTTCATCAAGCCCTTTTTCGGTGATCTGGATTCCTGTAAATGGATGCGCAGTATTGGCATAGGACATGTAGCCACCAGACCATTGTGATCGATTCCCTTTCAAAATTTCAGGATTCACGATGCAGCCAGGAATATCCATGATTTCACCGATAGAAACGTCCATTTTTAGCCAAGTATATCCTTGATCTTGAATGCGGTAGCGGATTCTTTCTTTTTGCTCTGCAGGATCTTTTCCCTCTGGCGTATCTGCATAGAGACGGACAGAGTCACGGTAACGTCCACCGAGAAGCTGCCAAGCAGGAACATTGTATGCTTTACCACAAAGATCCCAAAGTGCCATTTCTACGCCACATACTCCACCAGCTTGTCTAGATTGTCCTCCAAACTGGCGGATAATTTTGAAGATTTTCTCCACGTTGCATGGATTTTCACCAAGAATTCTGCTTTTCAGCATCAAAGCATACCGTGGATCAGCACCATCCCTTACTTCTCCCCAACCTACGATTCCTTGGTTGGTATCAATTCGCAAAATGGCCGTGCCTCCCATAACAGCTGTATGGGCATACCTCAGATCGGTAATTTTGAGATCCGATGGAGCAGAGGCTCTTTGTACAGATCGGGTAGTTTCAGCAAGCGTGTCTTCAATACCAAGTCCAGTCAAAGCAGCGAGGCTAAAACCTCCCAGTGCTGTTTTCTTCAAAAAATCTCTTCGATTGGATCCTGTTAACGGATTGTCAATTTCTGCCTGCCGCTGCTGGGCATAGGCTCTCTCCGCCACTTTATGGTCGGAGATTAGTTTTTGTAAGGTGCTTTTCATGGGTTTTGTTAGTTGATTAAATAAAGTTTACCAATTCCTTTCTTTAAAATAATCATCAAGCTCCTCCTTTGTCATCGGAAGTTTCCCTGGATAGTTAGCTAGCCAGTTGAGAAAATCTTTTTTGATGTCCTCAGTCCATTCCGAATCAATCTGTCCTGCAAGGTATTTTTTTTCTCTAAGTCTCTGATGACCAAATTGATCACGAAGGCCAGTAACCTCTGAAGTAAGAACCAAATCCTCCACCAGGTGCGCTGGGATAAAAATGATACCGTACTTTTTAGCCAATACTACATCGCCTGGAAGGACAGTAGCACGACCTATACGAATCGGCGAATTGATGGAAGTGAGCATCATTTCTCGGATAAAGGATGGATCTTGTCCTTTAACCCAGGCATTAAAGCCTTGGATTTCAGAAAGGCCCTCTTGGTCCCGTACCGATCCATAAAAAATAACTCCTCGCTTTGATCTCGTGTAGATTGAATTGCCCAAGTTATCGCCAATCAAGGTTCCGTCAGCCATTTTACCGTAGCTATCCGCTACATAAACATCGCCATTGGTCAGCACATCAATGGGCCAAGAATTTGTCCCTCCTTTGGGAGATCTGCCTTCTTTTTCTACTCCTGTAGCTTTGATAAATTTATCAAAATCAGGTCTCAAGGGCATGTATTGAGCAGTCACTACCCTTCCAGTCATCACTGAATCGGGCCAGATAATTTGCCAATCCCCTTCGTATTGATTGTTGTAGCCCTTATTTCGAAGTACTCCCCAAGCTTCTTCAATCGAAATATTCTTGAGGCGCTCCAAAATTTGATCAGAAACTTTAGGTCTTCCGTCTGGGAATCGCTCACCAGTCCATTCTGAGGTCAGTAAACGGATTTGCTCTGGTGTGGCCCCTACATGCTGTGCAATTCCCACAGTGGAAAGCATCCCAAAACTAAGAATTAGGAAGCAAATGCGTTTTAAATTGATTTTTAAATAGTCAGACATATTAGATTGGATTTTAAGTATTATTCAAAAAAAGGAACGCCTTTAACGGCATATTTTTTCATTCCTTCCTCATTGATTTCCACACCGATCCCTGGCTTTTCAGATAGGGTGATGAAACTGTTTTGAGTTCGAGGACCATCATAGGTCACGATATCCTGCCAAAGCTGATCTGTGTCCATGTAGATTTGCCATTCCATAATTTGGAAATTAGGTACTGAAGCACAGACATGACAGGCTGCCATGGCACCAAGAAATGAGGCAACCATGTGTGGCGAAAAAGGCACGTAATACAGGTTGGCTAGATTGGCTATACGTTGAGCTTCTCCCAATCCACCTGCTTTTTGAATGTCTGGCATGATGATGTCGACTGCATTTTCAGAGAGTAACCTTGTAAAGCCATAGGCGAGGTATACATTCTCACCTGTACAGATGGGGGTGGAGGTCTCCTGGGATATTTTCTTATACACTTCAATATTGTCTGCAGGAACAGGCTCTTCTAGCCACATGAGATTCAAATCCTCGTACATTTTGGCCATCTTCAAACCCGTAACCGCATCGTATCTCCCATGCATATCTACACAGATATCTACATTTGGTCCTACCTCCTTACGTACAGCTGCAATGGCATTGTACATTCGATCAATTTCCATTGGATTGGCGGTCCAATTGAAGCGATCGTATTTGTTTGGATCACGCGCATCATCGACATCAAATTTGACTGCATTGTAGCCTCGGTTAACAGCATTGCGAGCAGCCAGCACATAATCAGCTGGTGTCGGATTGGTTGAAATGTAAAGGGCCGTGTCGCAATAGACTCGGATTTTATCCCTGAATTTGCCCCCCAATAATTGGTAAACTGGTACTCCAAAAACTTTCCCTGTTAAATCCCAGAGAGCTGTTTCTATAGCTGTAAGCACGGCAACAAACACCCCGCTCTGCGCTCCTCCAAAAAAAGCTGCTTTTCTAAGTTGCTCCGCTATTCGATTGGGATTGAGCGGGCTTTGCCCTTTAATTTGTTCTCCGAGCCTTTTAACGAGGTGATAGGTGCCCTGAATCGCATCTACAGCTTCTCCACAACCCCAAACATCCTGGTTGGTATACACTTTAACGTATACAGCTCCTCGGACATACCCACATTTTACATCCGTTATTTTCAAATCGGATGGATTTGAAGCGGAGGGAGTTCTTTCCACTGCAGCCTCAAGTCCTTGACCGAAGGTGCTGAAAAAGCCAGCTCCAGCCAATCCAAGTCCTTTTGCAAAAAAGGCTCTTCTACTTTCTTTTAAGTTATCCATCTCTTTTTTAGGTTGATTTTACCAAGTACGATTTTTAAGAAGTTCCTGAATTTGTGACTTTGGGACTGGAAGTTCATCAATGTGTGCATTTAGCCATTGTGAAAAATCGCGTTCGATATCATCCGACCATCTTGCATCTATTTGCCCTGCAGTATATTTTCCTTCTCGCAATCGCTCATGACCAAACATGTCCCGCAGTCTGACGATTTCAGAGGTTACCACTACTTTTTCTGCCAAATGAGCCGGGATAAAGGAAACTCCCCCATCTCTTCCCAAGACCACATCTCCTGCCATCACGGTAGCTTGTTTGATCCGAGTGGGCTGGTTGATTCCAACCAACATGGTGTTCAGGTTTCCGGGTTGGTTGTGATGTGAAGGGTGATAGGAACTGAAATAAGAAGTGAAGCCTCCCATTTCCTTCAAACCGGCGATATCCCGAATGGCACCATGATAGACAATGCCATTACCAGTTTTGGCAAAAATGGCATTTCCAACATTGTCTCCGATAGTAGGACCATTGATTTGGATTCCAAACTGATCCGCGACATAGACATCTTTAGGGATTAAAAGGTCCACTGGCCAGGAATTCTGACCCCGCTTACCTTCTTTTTTACCACGTTCATCAATTGCATCGTGGATATCTGGACGACCGGGGATAAAGGTTGCTGTGACTGCCCTTCCAATCAAAATACTATCCGGATTGATCACTTCCCAACCGTCGGTATATTGATAGAAGTAACCCGCATTCTTCATGACAGCCCATGCTTCATCGTGCGTAACTAGACGCATTCTGGTAAGTAGGTCATCAGAAACTTTGGGCCTACCGTCTGCAAATCGCTCTCCTTTCCATTGCTGAGTCAGAAATAGCATCTCCTCTTTGGAAATCTGTTGCGCTAGCAGCGTAGCACCACCTAAGAACATACTTAGGGAGAAGGCCAATAGACGGATTTTTAAAATAGGGCTTACCATGGGTTATTGAATTTTAGTTTTAATTAGAAAAAAATACAGGTTTGAGATTGCCCAAACCTGTATTTCTAGTTTTTCAATTATTTGTGCCACCAAACTTTGGTCGCCAAATCATCAGCACCCTGAGCACTGATGGCAGCTCCCACATTTTCTTTATTTACAGATATCTCAGAGTTTGGATAAGTAAGCCTATTGATAAATGGAACCTCCCTGCCAGTGAACGGATTAGCAACCAATGTTGGAAAACCACTTCTTCGGAAATTAGCAAATGCTTCAGGGCCATTCATTAAGCTTGAAACCCAATACTGCTCGTTAATTTGTTTCAATGGAGCGGCGTTGTCAAGAGGATTAGCAGCTAAATAGGTAGTAATTGCATCAGCCGAAATCGCTGAGGCAGCATCATAGCTTGCCATTTGCTGCATGTGTAACCGTACTCCATTTGTGAAATATTCAGCAGTAGTTCCTGAGGTAATCCAGCCTCTTTCTCTTGCCTCGGCAAGTAAAAGATTGTTTTGTGAGGCAGTTACGATAAAATTCGGTGCAGTTAACTTTGCAATCCTTCTCCGATCAATCTGGCTAAAGTCATAGAAGCTAGCCAAACTCAATGAGGCAGCAACCTTCACTGCACCTGCATTGTCATTGCCCATGGGCATTCCAATTTGAACTGCAGGGTCAAAGGATTGCCTAGCAACAGTTTGTTCTGGGCCTGACTTAGCACCGACATATCTAACTGCAATTGCTCCTAATCTTGGGTCTTTGGTGCTTTTTAGAAAATTCACAAAAGGCTCTGTCATGTAAAAGTTGGCTGCCTCGGTTGAATTTAACGTATTTCCAATAGGGTTTAGATAGTTGTTGTCGTGTAGAATAACTGCATTGTCAGTATTAAGAAGAATTACACCACCAGCAAAAGCAGTGGATACCACTTGTTTTGCTTTGTTTTGGTCAACCCGACTCAACCTCATTCCAGCTCTCAAAAGCATAGAATTGGCAAACCTCTTCCATTTAGCGATATTCCCAGCATACAAAATATCTGCAGTTTCTATTTTTCCACTTGGGTTTAATGCAGCAGAAGCTTCTGTCAACTCTTTAATTAGGTCATTGTAAATAAATTCCTGAGTATCGTATTTTGGAAAAAATATTTGGTCAGTTACCCCTGCACCCCCCTCTTTGTATGGAATAGCACCATAGGTATCAGTCAACAACATGAATGCTGATGCTTGAATAATACGGGTCATTTGATACAGGTTATTCCTAGAGGCATCATCCTTAACTCGGGACATCACGTCTTTTGTATTTTTAATCACATTTCGGTAATAATTCTGCCAATTGGTTTGGGTAGCTGCTCTATTGTCTTGATTAAAGTTGGCCCCAGTCAATACCCCTGAATTGGGTGAAATGATATGTTGCACGATTCCCATTTCATATACCAAGGTCCCGAAAGAGGAGGCTGTAGAATTGGATACTGCTAAGTTGAACTGAAACACGGGATCAACAGAGGTAGCATTGACTCTATTCGTGTTCCATTCATCAAAGTTTTGATCACAGGAACTAGCGTATGTCAAAAGGAATAGTATGAAAATATTGTTTATTAGCTTTTTCATGTTTTTACTGTTTAGAATTTGACATTGAGGTTAAAACCTAAACTTCTGGTAGTAGGTAGGCCGGTTGATTCCATACCCACTAGGTTATCTGAGCTGTATCCGAAGGATTCTGGGTCGATATTATCCACCCACTTTTTCAACATCAATACGTTGTTTGCTACAACATTTAACTTGACTCCTCGAATGGGAGATTTTTCAGGAAGGAATTTGGTAAAGTCATATCCCAAAGATATTTGTCTCAATTTCCAAAATCCTGAATCAAACACGACCGGCTCTACCAAGCCCTGAGATCTAACGATTTCCCAATAGGCTTGAACTGGGGCTATCACGGTATTTACTTCACCTTTCTGATTGACGCCTTCACCTACTACCCCTCCTTCTCTACCTTTAAGTGTCATCTTATGAAGACCATGTCTCACCGCGTTAAAGTTGGTACCTGAGAGTATTTTGCCTCCAATTCGGTAATCAATCAAGAAAGATAAACCTAGACCTTTGTAATTAAACGAGTTGTTGATACCACCGATCCATCGTGGAAGGGCGCTTCCGAAATTAATCAAGTCTAAGGAGCGAAGCGGCAGACCATTGGCGCCAAAAACTATTCGGTTTTGATCGTCTCTTCTGTAGCCAAAACCGGCTACTTGACCAATTTCTTCTCCCACTATTTGTCTCAACTCACCATTAAAAACGTGAGTACCTACCGTGATTCGCTGCCCGGGAGTTTCTGTCAACAAGCTAAGTACTTTCGTTTTATTGTATGCAGTATTAAATGAGGTCTCCCAGGTGAAATTATCGTTTTCTACTGCCACCAGGTTCAATAGCGCTTCAACCCCTCTATTTCGGCTTTGACCACTATTGATGGATGTATTGACAAAACCAGAAGCATCTGAAATCTGCGCACTTACAATCTGATCTTTCGTAATCTTATCGTAAGCCGCTACATCTAAATTAATCTTTCCTTCAAACATATTGAGTTCTAAACCGACTTCTGCTTCTTCAACACGCATTGGTCTCAAGTTTGGATTGGGTAGTGTACTTCCTAATGGACCTCCCACTGGCTGCCCACCGAAAAGGTTATTATTTATTCCATAAAACAAAACATTGGAATACGGCGCAACATCAGAGTCACTACCCACCTCAGCATAGGCCAATCTAAGCTTACCAAAACTTAGCCAACTGGTAGTTCCAAGGTGCTCAGTAAAGACATAACTAGTTGAAATCGAAGGATAAATTATACTTCTGTTTTCTTTGGATAAAGTTGAAAACCAATCATTTCTAACTGTTGAATTCAAGTATAAAAACTTCTTGTAGGAAATTTCACCAAAGCCAAATAAAGAGTTTACAGCTCGCTCAGAGAATGAATAAATAGGGTCTTTAACTCTTCCATTTTGTACGGTATATAAATCCCTAATGACAAAATCAGTCACCTGAACACTATTGAGTTCGGAAGTTCGATACATATGGTTTCCTCCTCCATTCAAGGTAACCTCAAAATCTCCAAAGGATTTAGTAGCACTGATTAGAACATCCGCATTAATCTCGCGGAATCTACGGGATTCTTGGGTATATAATCCATCCACAAACCCAGCCGGAGCCGCAGGTCTTGAAGCCTGTCCATGAGGGAAGTTGTTGTAATTTTGATCCCTTGACCAATAATCTTGACCCAATCTTCCTTGGATAAAGAGCCAAGGAAGGAAGTTGTATTTCATGGAGATATTTCCAAAAATCCTGTCCCTTTTGATGTTTTCAAACTGCTCATAGAGTGTGAAATAGGGATTGGTTCTGTTTCTAAATCTAGAATATACAGCTTCATTCCCATTGGCATCCAGGTAATTTTCCTCTAAAACATTCAAAGGCATTGAGTTGGCCATATTGTATAGGACCACTGGGATAGTATTGTCCTGCTGACCCACATTTGGAGGGTTTTTATTGTCCTCGATGGAGTAGTTGAAATTTCCTCTGAAATTCAACCTAGGATGTAGATCGTAGTTGAACCCGAAATAGAAAGTCTTTCTATTGAATGAGTTATTGGGAACGATCCCTTTGCTACTCATGTCTGAAGCAGAGAAAGTCATCCCCCCCTTATCTCCAGAAGTAGATAAGGAAATGGTATTGGTTAAATTTTGACCATTTCTAAAAAAATCATTCAAGATTCCTCTCACAGGTTCGTAAGGGACATTCACCCCACCAAACAAGACCTGTGACATTCCTGGCTTGAATTTTTCTCCAAAAGACCACTGACCAGAGGTAGGATTGGGATTCGTAGGTCTAATTCCTTGTTCGCCTTGACCATACTCATATTGGTAGTCGGTAAAATCCAATGGTGTTTCATTGGTAAAGTTCATGTTGTAAGTGACCCCAATTCCTTTGGAAGTTCCTTTGGATTTCGTGGTAATCATGATTACTCCATCTTTTGCTCTTGAACCATAAAGCGCTGAAGCTGCAGCACCCTTAAGGACAGTCATGTTTTCGACATCATCTGGATTGACACTCGAAAGTCCATCACCCCCATCAGAGGTTTTCCCACCTCCTCCTCTAACTCCAATTGATCCATCGGCAGAACTGTTCCCTGGATTAGTTCCAAAGTTGGTGTTATCAATTGGCACACCATTAATTACAATTAAAGGATTGTTTTGACCAGAAATAGAGGATTGACCTCGGATTCTGATTTTAGAAGTACCACCTGGACCTGTACCCAGAGGAGCTATACTAACCCCAGCAATTTTGCCGACAAGTGAATTCATTAAATTTGGGGTTCGGTTGATGGTCAATTCATCAGATTTGACATTGGAGGTAGCATAACCCAAACTTTTTGCTGGCTTTTCAATACCTAATGCAGTCACAATTACTTCTTGGAGATCACTTTCATTAGGTGTAAGAGTCAAGTTGACCACCGTTTGGTTACCAACTGAAATTTCTTGGGAAGAATATCCTACAAATGAAAAAACGAGAACAGATCCATTATCTGGAACAGCAATCGTGTAATTTCCATTGATATCAGTAACTGCACCAATCGAAGTTCCTTTCACCAAAATATTCACTCCAGGAAAGCCATTTCCATTTTCATCCACTACTCTACCAGAGACTTGTGCCATTTCTCCCGAGGAAGAAAAAGATTGGCTTGATCGGGGCAGAAGTAAACTTTCCGCAGATCTCGAGGAGACAAATTGAACTGGCATTAGGTCGTTTGACCTATTCTTTTGCTTTTGGATTTTTTTCTGCAAAATGACATAAGATTTCTTCCCAGCCTTTTCAAAATCAAGATCAGTTCCACTTAGCAATTCTTTTAAGCCATGTTCTACGGAAGGGTATTGCTTCAGTTTAGAAGGCGCTAATTTCCCAATTACGAGTTCATCTTTGAAGGCAATAGAAACTTCAAAGGTCTCCTCAAGGGAATTGAGCCCATCAATCAAGCTAGTAGCTTGAATTTGTGTAGTCCCACTTTTTGAATTGGAACTTGTTCTTGCTAACATTTCCCTGAATTGAGCAAATGCCAACTGATGACTGCATAAGAGCAGGAAAAAGAGTAGTAAGTACTTTTTCATATTTGATGGTTTTGATTTTAGGGTTTATTAATAATTAGGAGTAAATACATAGGTAGATTCTTTCTTTTGTATGGAAATATTGAAGACTTTGGAGGTGAGCTCCATAAATTGCTCCGAATCTTCTAATAACATCGATCCTGAAGCTGTTTGGCTAAGTGAAACATTGGAATCCACTTCGATTTGTAAACCAAAATTTTCCTTCGCTATTCGAATTATTTCTTGAAGGCTCGTTTGGTCGAGAATTAATAAATTTTGCGTCCATGAGGTGTAATTTTTTGCTTCCACCTTTCTTTTCTCCACTTTATCTTCCCTAATCGCCACTAAATCTCCAGGCTTCATAAGAATTTTTTCTCTCGGCTGATTCGAGTTTGCCAATGAAAGTGAAACATTTCCTTCCTCTAGTACGATCTGAGATTTTTTGTTTCTATCATAAACCGAAAAGGAAGTGCCCAAAACCTCTACTTCAACACCATTGGAAGTGTAGACCAAGAAGGGTTGGTGAGACTCAAGGTGTACAACATCAAAAAACGCTTCCCCTTCTAACCATATTTCCCTCAGGTCATCCTTTTCCCAATTCTCAGAAAAAGTCAGTTTTGAATTGGCGTTTAATACTATCTTGGAACCATCAGGCAGTGTAAATGGAAGTGTTTCCCCAAATGCAGTTTTGAGTTCTACCTTTTTTTCTAAGTTTATATTCCAAAGAATTCCTACTACTAAACCAGCCGCAATTCCCCCTGCCAGAAATTGCTTCCAAAGGCTTCTTTTTTTTGTGGAGACTATCGCTAGCCTTTTTCCATATCTAATTTGATTTCTAATATTTTCAAGACCTCCTTCAATTTCTTTGACTGAAAGAGAATATTCTGGATTCCTAAATTCCTGCAATAAGTTTTTGGCCTCACTAAGGATCTCTGATTTATCTGGGTTTTGGGAAAGCCAATTGATCCAGAATTGATCTGAATCTACGTCAGGCATCAATACCCACTCTTGAAAGAATGAATTCTCAATGAATTGTTCCACACTGAACTCTCGATAATCGACAAAAGAATTTTTCACAAAAAGGGATTTACCTTAAAGAGTGGGTGGAAACTTAATACTCACCAAAATTTTTAATTTTTTTTTAGCAAATTTTTCCATTTAAAGTATTGCCCTGCCCTATTTCTACAAAATATATAGTATTTAAAAAATAAATTAACAGAATAAAAAAAATTTAAATAAACTAAAAAATGGAACTTCAAATAAAGAGAAATGATTTTTACGGGAAACTGAAAATAAAGTACACAACTACAACTAAGCAGTAGATCAAAAACTAGGGTATAAGATCATTCCATTTGATTTTTTCTCTTAGGGATTTTATTGTAAGCGAGAGGAGGTTGTGGACGCCAGGTATGGATAAATTCATTATTTCAGCTATCTCTTCTGCTTCAAACCCTTGAAAAAACCGCAGCAAAATCACTTCCCGCTGTCTATCCGTAAGTAGTAGAACGGCCTGTTTCAATCTTATTATTCGTTGATCGACCATCTCCGAATTAATATAAAAATTCTCCACCGGAGGTTCAGGAGCCATTTGGTCTATCAAATCCTGTGTCAATGAGGACTTTTTCGAGAAAATTTCAATTTTGTGGAATAGTAAATTTTTAAAGGAACGAAAAAGGTAAAAACTTACTTTTTCAATAGAACCTAAGGATTCTCTTTTTTCCCAAAATTTGATAAATAGCTCCTGAATACAATCCTTAATTAAATCACGATTGGGATGAATATGCATCCCATAATTAAAAAGAGACTGTACATATTTTTTGTAGAGCGTAGAAAAAGCAATATCATTTCCCTTACGTAAACTATCCCATAGCAAAACATCCTCCCTAAATTGGGAAGAAGCAGTTGCATCTTCAATGGATAAGTGTTTTGCCAAGAGTTTAATAAAATTACAGTAGCTTGAAGTTTGTATTCATACCAGTAGGAAGGAAACTAAAGTGCAATCATTGATATCTTTTTCCAAGAGCAGTAAAAACGAGCCTCTTGACGAATCCTGGATATCAACCTTTTTTTCATATTAGTAGCTATTCTTACTGAATTACGCGCGATTGATAAAAGATAATTTATATTTCTTTAATTATCAAATAGTTATACACTTTCGCGTTATTTTTAATAATGAGAAAGCAAAAATTTGTTGGAATGGTGAATCTCCTTTAAACTTCACATACCAGTAACCTTATTCCCAAATAATATTCGTACTTTTGCGGCTTCAATAAGGCAAATCATGCAGAATATTCGGAATATCGCGATCATCGCACACGTTGACCACGGTAAAACTACCCTCGTAGATAAGATCATCCACGTTTCTAAAATCTTCAGAGAAAACCAACAGTTTGAAGACCTCATTCTAGACAACAACGAGCTTGAGCGTGAGCGCGGAATCACCATTCTTTCCAAGAACGTATCTGTTCGCTACAAAGAACATAAAATCAACATCATTGACACCCCTGGTCACGCCGACTTTGGAGGTGAAGTAGAACGCGTCCTGAAAATGGCTGACGGAGTAATCCTCCTAGTCGATGCCTTTGAAGGCCCCATGCCACAAACACGCTTTGTGTTGGGCAAAGCATTGGCCCTAGGCCTTACTCCAATTGTGGTAGTCAACAAAGTGGATAAAGAAAACTGTAGACCGGATGAGGTATATGAATCGGTGTTTGAATTAATGTTCAACCTCGATGCCACCGAAGAGCAACTTGAATTCCAAACACTTTACGGTTCGGCCAAACAAAATTGGATGGGTCCAGATTGGAAAAATCCAACCGATTCAATTCTTCCTTTGTTGGATGCGATCATCGAACACATTCCAGCTCCAAAAATTGATGAAGGGACCTTGCAAATACAAATTACCTCTTTGGACTATTCCAATTTTGTGGGTCGTTTTGCCATCGGACGCATCGCTCGTGGAACCATCTCTGAAAACCAGCAGATCGCCCTTTGCAAGGCGGATGGAACAATAAAGAAAATGCGTGTCAAAGAATTGCACACCTTTGAAGGGCTAAGTAAAAATAAAGTTCAAACCGTAACTTCAGGAGATATTTGCGCAGTCACCGGTATCGAAGATTTTGAAATCGGGGACACCATTGCTGATGTAGACAATCCAGAGCCACTCAAGCGTATCTCCATTGACGAACCTACGATGAACATGCTCTTTACCATCAACAACTCTCCATTCTTTGGCAAAGAAGGTAAATTTGTGACCTCTCGCCACTTGAGAGATCGCTTGATGAAAGAAACCGAAAAGAACTTGGCACTGCGTGTAGAATCTACGGATTCCGAAGATCGTTTCTTGGTCTATGGACGAGGAATTCTCCATTTGTCTGTACTCATAGAGACCATGAGAAGAGAAGGCTACGAACTTCAAGTAGGTCAACCTCAGGTAATCTTCAAGGAAATCGACGGAGTAAAATGCGAGCCTATCGAAACCTTGGTGGTGGATGTCCCTCAAGAAACTGCCGGAAAAGTAATCGAATTGGCAACCCAGCGAAAGGGAGAACTTTTGGTGATGGAGCCGAAAGGTGATTTACAGCATCTTGAATTTAAAATTCCTTCCAGAGGATTGAATGGATTAAGAAACAATGTCTTGACTGCTACTCAAGGCGAAGCGATTATGAACCACCGCTTCACGGCATACGAACCTTTCAAAGGTCCCATCCCAGGTAGAATCAACGGGTCACTGATCTCCATGGAAGGAGGTCAATGTACCGCGTATGCTATCGATAAATTGCAAGATCGCGGGGTATTTTTCATAGAGCCTGGAGACGAACTGTATACTGGACAGGTAATTGGAGAACATTCCCGTGACAACGACATCGTGGTCAACGTGCAGAAAGGAAAGAAATTGACCAACATGCGTGCCTCTGGTTCGGATGACAACGTACGAATCGCTCCTCCAAAGCGCTTTTCTTTGGAAGAATCCATGGAATACATCCAAAAGGACGAATACTTGGAAATCACACCCAAGTCTATCCGCATGCGTAAAATCTACTTGTACGAAAACGAGCGTACTCGTATGGCCAAGAAGGAAGATTAAACCTCTTCTTATTCGAGATAATCATGCCCTTTTACTTATAAAGGGTATTTTTTAAATTCTTGTTA
>Ga0194133_10000350_pt1 | contig 97560 bp, 82 predicted proteins | sample TA2KigOf40mmetaG_FD_155448 | JGI IMG/M metagenome (GOLD analysis project Ga0194133, IMG submission 155448) | Freshwater microbial communities from Lake Tanganyika, Tanzania - TA2015055 Kigoma Offshore 40m | ecosystem: Environmental > Aquatic > Freshwater > Lake | place: Tanzania: Lake...
TCCTTGTGCGCCTGTTGCACCTGTGACACCTTGAGCTCCTTGTGCTCCTGTTGCACCTGTTACACCTTGAGCTCCTTGTGCGCCTGTTGCACCTGTGACACCTTGAGCTCCTTGTGCACCTGTTGCACCTGTGACACCTTGAGCTCCTTGTGCGCCTGTTGCGCCTGTTACACCCTGGGCTCCTTGTGCGCCTGTTGCACCTGTGACACCCTGGGCTCCTTGTGCGCCTGTTGCACCTGTGACACCTTGAGCTCCTTGTGCTCCTGTTGCACCTGTGACACCTTGAGCTCCTTGTGCGCCTGTTGCACCTGTTACACCTTGAGCTCCTTGTGCTCCTGTTGCACCTGTTACACCTTGAGCTCCTTGTGCACCTGTTGCACCTGTGACACCTTGAGCTCCTTGTGCACCTGTGACACCTTGAGCTCCTTGTGCACCTGTTGCACCTGTGACACCTTGAGCTCCTTGTGCGCCTGTTGCACCAGTTGCGCCTTGGGCACCTGTAGTTCCTGCGCCTGTAGCACCCTGTGATCCTTTTGCGCCTGTTGCACCTGTTCTACCTGTTGCACCCTGGGCACCTGTAGTTCCTGCGCCTGTGACACCTTGAGCTCCTTGTGCGCCTGTTGCACCTATTGCACCAGTTGCGCCTTGGGCACCTGTAGTTCCTGCGCCTGTAGCACCCTGTGATCCTTTTGCGCCTGTTGCACCTATTGCACCCTTGGCTCCTTGTGCGCCTGTTGCACCTTTTGTGCCTGTTGCGCCTGCACCCTTGGCTCCTTGTGCGCCTGTTGCACCCTTGGCTCCTTGTGCGCCTGTTGCACCCTGAGCACCTTGTGCGCCTGTAGAACCTTTAGCTCCATTTGTTTCATCTTTACAACAAGGTTTTGTATTAAAATATGAACTATATGAACTATAAGACATCGTAAAGTTAATATATATAATAATTATATAATATATAAATTAATAAATATATTATAATCCTAAACCTTATGTTATAGTCATGATCAATATTATTTAATTTTTTTATGTATGTTTATCTAAATATTTACCCAAACAATTATATATTTTTTTTTGTAACTTCATAATTTTCAAATACATTGCATATTCTGTTATGATGAAAAGTGAATAAAAAATACCGGCAACCCGTTTCGATCGAGTGACCTCGGAGTTATGAGCCCCGCGCGCTGCCTCTGCGCCATGCCGGTTTAAAGTTGCTCTAGTGCCTTTATGCACCTGTGCGATGTGATGTGGGGGACATGCTGTCCCCTCTGACCCCTTGCCCATATTTGAAGAGAGGGGGGTCAGAGGGGAACCGTGTTCCCCTAGATACCGGCAACCCGTTTCGATCGAGTGACCTCGGAGTTATGAGCCCCGCGCGCTGCCTCTGCGCCATGCCGGTTTAAAGTTGCCCCAGTGCCTTTATGCACCTGTGCGATGTGATGTGGGGAATACCGGCAACCCGTTTCGATCGAGTGACCTCGGAGTTATGAGCCCCGCGCGCTGCCTCTGCGCCATGCCGGTTTAAAGTTGCCCCAGTGCCTTGATGCACCTGTGCGATGTGATGTAGGGAATACCGGCAACCCGTTTCGATCGAGTGACCTCGGAGTTATGAGCCCCGCGCGCTGCCTCTGCGCCATGCCGGTTTTTAATTTTATGCCCTAAATTTTTTTGGGCAGATTTCTTCTGTAAAGAAACCGAAAATTTTCTCTTGCTTGTCGGGATTGAAACCTGTCACCTCATGATTTACACACATCGTGAACTGGCTCGTTTTCCACTGCGCTATGCAGGAGAAGCTACGAATGATGAAAGTGTGAAATCGATATATTAATATGAGATAATTATTTAAGCTCTTTTTCTAATTAATATAATGTATAAAAATGAATAATAAAAATGAATAATAAATTATAATTAGATTTTTCAAATATTTTATATTTTTATTTTTAATTTTAATATATTATTCATTTTCTCTCTTCTCTCTTGTGGTGCGTAATACTTTATCATAATTTCCTAAATACTATTGATGTGTTTTTTAATTATCCAAGTAATATTTTATCTTATTTTTGAGAGAAGGAGACTTGTCATTCGCGGAGTTTGGGGACATTTCGCTGGAGGAGGAGTGAATCCAGTAGATACATCCTTTATTGATTGCCATATTAGAAAACTGTTAGAGTTCTAAAAAAAATCCATTTCGCCGAATTAATGAATTATCACTCGATTTTTTATTTTTACAAAACATTCCAAAATAATATTTTCTTTTCTTCGCACACATTTACATTCATTTTATTATATTCTAAACATAATTCAAAAGCTTTTAAGTCATAATTTTTCATGGATGGAAAATCGACTTGTAGTTTGGATGCATACTCAAACGGTTTGGGATAAACGATAATAGTGACATTTTGAGGTAGAGAACCCCTAAATTCCTTTCCAACCTGAACTCCATATATTTTTATAGGGGATATGTTGTCCCCTCCGACCCCTTGTCCGTAGGTTCCCATTGAAACAGCTTGAGATATGCCGTTTATCAGAGTGCCTGACCCCACCGCGCACCATATTTCATGAGGCATCTTGCCGCATATTTCATAAAATGTATCGATAACACGTTTTGCTCGGGATGCAATAAGGGCAACACTTTCAGACGAGTTTGCTCCAAATGCTATTTTTAGGGGAACTTGTCCAGATTTTTTTGACGTGATATATTCGCGAGCATGTTTTTCAACCACACTTAAATATCCATATGGAACTTCAATAACATTTGCACCATTTTGTAAACATATTTCTGTATTTGGATGTCGCAGTTTTCGTTTTGCGCAAAAAATTGTTGCATTTTTGTTATTGTTTTTACAGTATAGGGTGAGTGCAATTTGAAATCCACCGTAACATGGTGATGCATACACAATTTCATTTATAGGATTAGAATGTTTTTTTTCAGCATCAACAACGATGGAGTCAATCAATATCGATTTTGTGCCACCTGGTAATAAATCATCACGTAAAATATATACTCCATTTTGAGTTTTATATTTTTCAATAAATATGTCCATGTCTAAATTACTTATTATATAAAAATAAAAAGAACTATATGTAATAACTTAATCTAATTGCCGCCCTCAAACAAAGGTATAGGAGAACCCAAACCCAAAATATTTGAAGATCTTTCTGGTTTTTTTTTACTTTTTGGAGAAAGTAGAGTAGATGGTGGAGAAGTATCTGAAGCAGAAATACCTGAAGTAACTGGAGCAGGAGTAACTGGAGCAGGAGTAACTGGAGCAGGAGTAACTGGAGCAGGAGTAAATGTAGTAACAGAAGGAGCACTAGAAGGAGCAGGAGCACCACGATCACGTAAAACTTTAGAAGAATTATCATCCTCGGGTTTTTCTTCTTCACGATATGCGTTTTGTTGATAAAAATCATAAAATTCTTTTGCAACTTGATAAGGATCTAATGTGTCGGTTGCATTTCGTATTTCTTCATCAATCCATGACTCGATATCTTCTTTTGCAACTTGAAATATATCGTTATTTTGTTTGAATATTTTTTTTAGTTCCTGCATAACAATAGTTCTGAATTGAGGTGGAATAAAAATATTATTTCTCAAGTTTTGATTTTGGTATGGATTTTCATAAGGATTGACAATAATAGAGCGTTCTAACTTTGGAATCATAAACTCATTCAATTTACGGCGAAGTGCAACATCTTGTAGTGCTTCATCTTGTATAAGTAATTTTGAAAGCATTTTTTCTTGAATTAATGCAAAATAAATATCCAATCCTGTATTATAGTCTTCTTCACATTCAGTATATAATTTAATAATAATCTTTCGAGTTCTTTTCACGAGTGATTGAAGGTCCTTAAAAGTTAGAGATGGACGAATGATAACTCCCGTTACTTCGTCATTACTGTCATATGTGTAAGTAAACATTTCTGATAATATTTCTAGTAACAAAGAACGATTACTTTCAGATTTTTGAATCATTAATTTTATATTCTTTATATAATCAGAAAATAATTTTTCTTTGGTTGGATTTCCTTTAACGCCGGTTAAGTAAACTCCGTTACGAACCTTCATGTCAAGGTTTCGAATTTCGCGCTCTTCGCGGTCAGGGTAACGATAACCTTCATCAAAGTCGAATTCATCCATATATCTTCTTGCACCTCCTCGGTAGTTGCTTCTTGAACTGCTTTCACTGCCGCTGCCACTGCATTCAACATCCTTGTTAAAAGTTTTAAGAGGAATGTTTTCAATGTTTACATGATTTGGAGGGGGTTTACCTGTAAATTTTTCATAAAGATATTTTACATCTTCTTGATATTCGTCGGCGTCGCTGCCGTCTTTGAATAGTTTTAATAGAGCCTTCATTCCAGGCAAGTCTACTAGTCGCAAAACAGTTCCTTCTTCAGAAAGATTCGTTTTGCAAACTTTGGGTTTTATTGTAATATCTCCCTCGGAATTTTCGATCAACTCATTATTTATTAATGAGTCTAACCTGGATGAACAAAAGTCAAGAAGATTGGCATTTTTTTTATTAGAAGAAGAGGAAGAAGAAGATGAAGATGATAATGCGTTGACTTCAAAAGATGGGTCAATCGTGCTCACAATGCATGCAAACAAATGAGCAAATAAAACATAAAATTCTGCAATATCATTGCACTTTTTTTTTATGTTGTGTATACTAGTAACACGTTTTTTTGGTGTGTTTGTGCTCATCCGAGTGTGTCCGGTGTGACTCCGACTTCCTCCCGCTTTTTCTTCTGATGGTGTAGTATCTCGTTGTGGTTTTGCAGACGAGGACGATGATTCAGATGACGACGCATTGTCATTATTTTTACTGGAGACCCGATTGGATTTATCATCATAATTTCTAGTGTAGTCATCATCATCTTCATCTTCGGTTATATTTTTTTTTGAATTATATTTTTTAGTTTTTATTTCATATAATTTTTTTCTAAGAGAAACAATATCAATCGAGTCTTTATTTAATTCAAATTCTTTTGAAACTTTTTTTACTAGCATGTTGCAATATTTTTCATTTCCAAGTTTTGTCATGTTTGTAAAATCAGAATCCAAAATGAGATTCTTAGCAATATAATCAATTTTTTTTCTTAATTCTAAATTAGATGTGGCATTTTGGGTAGTTAAAGCTGCGCCCATATTTTATACTATTATATATAATATATGTTATGATTAAAATATAATTATGTAGTTAAACCTTAAAAATATTTATTTGATTTTTTGAAAATATTTATTTATTTTATTTGTTATTTGTTTGTTTTATTATAATTATAATAAAATAATTATTAATATAATAAAAATTGAATTAGACATAATTAAATATTATATACTAGCAGTTCGATCTTGTCAAAAATGGTAAGCACGGTGTCAAAAATTGTGTTAGAGGAGGAAGATAATCGGACGGTCCCATTGAGTCATCATCATAAGACAACAAAAAAAATTAGACATAATTCTAAATCCAGCAATAAATATAAAAGAGATTTATGGAAGCAAATCGATTCTAGTTTTATAAACGAGGAGTGTGAGTCTAGTCAACAACCACAATCAACTGCAAAGGCGGCGTTGGAGTGTGTTTATAGAAGCAGCGGGCAGAGAGAAAATTGCGACGCGTGTTGTTCCGTTGTTTGCTTAACGGACGATGGATTTTTAACGTGCACAAACCAACAGTGTGGAATTGTTTACAAAGACATATTGGACCATGGCGCAGAATGGCGATACTATGGTGCAGATGATAATCAGTCAAGTGATCCAACACGCTGCGGAATGCCGGTAAATCCGTTGTTGGTCGAGTCATCCTATGGGTGCAAAGTTTTGTGTGACGGCGCAACAAGTTATGAGATGAGGAAATTCAGGAGATACACGGAGTGGCAGTCAATGCCGTATCGAGAAAAGTCACAGTATGACGAGTTTCAGTGTATAACAATTATCGCACACAACGGCGGTCTTCCAAAAATAATTGTTGACGAGGCGCTGAGGTATCATAAAAAAATCTCGGAATTCAAAACATACAGAGGGCTGAATCGAGATGGAATTATTTTAGCATCCATATACATTGCTTGCAGGAAACATGGTTGTCCAAGAACAATAAAAGAGATTGCAACCATATTTAATTTAGACAACACTAGTGCAACAAGAGGGTGCAAGAATGCGATTACAATCATTAATGAACTAGAACACGAGTTTGCGAACTCAGACAAGACAATCTTTAGTAAAACTAAACCGGAGGCATTTATTGAGAGATACTGTAGTCGACTCAATATAAATAGCGAACTTACAAGGGTGTGTCAATTTGTTGCAACTCGAATCGAAAAGAATAATTTGATTCCTGAAAATACGCCACACTCTATTGCCGCAGGAATAATATATTTTGTTTCACAAATTTGTAACTTGAATATTTCAAAAAAAGATGTGAATCGAATAACAGAAATCAGCGAAGTTACGATTAATAAATGCTATAAAAAACTGGAACAATTTACAAGTGTTCTTATTCCAAAAGTAATACTAGAAAAATATGCATCGTTGGCGTCATCCATGTAGGGAAAATAGGAGAAACATCCCTTGGTCACTTTGAATCGATTTTGAAGTTGCGATTTGAAGTGGGATTAGTTTAAATTGGTTTTAATGTATATTTTTGTTATATATTAAAACTGTGTGGTACTATTGAAGTTTTTGCAAAAAAATATGAATTTAGAAGAAAAAAAAGAAACAGGTGTTACTGTTGTTCCAAAATTAGTGTTTATTGTTCCATATAGAGATCGTAAAGAACATTTAACATTTTTTACTGTTTATATGAAACATATTTTATCAGTTTACGAGTCAAAAGATTATGTCATTCATTTTGTTCATCAAAAAGATAATCGCCCATTTAATCGTGGAGGAATGAAAAATATTGGGTTTTTAGCAATAAAAAATAAGTATCCGAATGACTATCAAAATATGACATTTGTGTTTAATGATGTGGATACGGTGCCATACGATAAAGGTGTGCTTAATTATGAAACTCGTCCGGGAATTGTTAAACATTTTTACGGAGTTCAGTTTGCTCTAGGGGGAATTTTTTCAATAAAAGGAGCAGATTTTGAAAAGACGAATGGGTTTCCAAACTTCTGGGCGTGGGGTGGTGAAGATAATTATATGCAGCATCGAGTTATTCAGTCCGGATTAAAAATCGACAGGCGAAACTTTTTCCCATTGCAAAGTCCCATGATTTTACAAATGGTAGAGGGGATTATGAGAACCATATCGCGCACAGAAGCAGAAATGGTATTTTATAAAACAACGAATGATGGGTTGAATACAATAAGGAACTTGAATTACGAATTCAATATTCAGGATGATGGTGATAAATTTTTCATTGATGTTGTTAACTTTGATACCGCTTACAGTCACGCTTCAAATACTTACGAAGAGCAAAATATTCACGATGAGAAAAGAATAAAATTTAAATCACGGGGAAATGCGGCAGCAGCGCAAGATGAAAAACAGCGCGCTCAACATCAGCAACAGCTGCTTTTGGCTGCAGAAGAACATAAAATGAGATTACAGCAACAGCAGCAACAGCAGCAACGGCTTCAACGGCAGCAACAGCAGCAACGGCTTCAACAGCAGCAACGGCTTCAACAGCAGCAACAGCAGCAACAGCAGCAACAGCAGCAACAGCAGCAACGGCTTCAACAGCAGCAACAGCAGCAACAGCAGCAACGGCTTCAACAGCAGCAACAGCAGCAACAGCAACAACAACAGAAACCACCTCAATCGCAACAGCGAAATGGAATTGTAAGGACAGTTCGACGTATTAATGGAAGAAAATTATTTTAGGGGAATGAACCGTGACTCACTTAGGACCCCTTCAGTATTTACGAGTTCTTCGGCCCCTACTTTTGTTTGTAAGTTTGTAAGGAGAAATATTTATTGTAAATCTTTTTTTCTTGTTATTTTGGTTTTATTTATTTGTTTTACTTGTTTTCCTTGTTTTCCTTGTTTTCATTGTTTTCCTTGTTTTCCTTGTTTTTCTTGTTTTCCTTTTTTTCCTTGTTTTCCTTGTTTTCCTTGTTTTTATTGCTTTACTTTCTTTTCTTTTTATTTTTGATTTGTTTTTTTTTCCACCCATCTGGTCTGGTGGTGGTGGAACAAATTTAAAATATTTTATTAATATGTTAAGAATTTTTTCATGTAAAGGAATAACCTTTCTGCTATCCGAATCATATTTACCTGTTTCTTTATAATAAGCAAATTCACTAAATGTTTCCGGATTTAATCTGTAATCATCAACCAAAAATAAGCCTAATATAGCTTCTATAATTTTATTTAATTCTTGATTGGGACTAAAAGAGGCAACTGCTGTATCAAATACAACACGTGTCTTAGTAACACCACCGTCTTTTGCCGATATTATGTAAGACAATTGAACTGCTCTTGAAAAAAATTTTAATAGTGTTGTTATTACAAAAAAATAATTATCATCGCCGACTATAGATTTGTGTTCCAATAATTTAGTTAATTCTTTTATTGTGATTTGTACACATTCAAGTAAAAAACTTTGTAAATCTGGTAATAGAAATCTTAAATTAGAAAAGGGGGGAGAAAGAAGGAAGGGAGGGGAAGGAGAGGGAAAGGAAAAGAGGGGAGAGGAAGGAAGGAAGAGGGGGGGAAAAGGAGGGGAAGAGGGGGGGAGTATACTGCCGGGTATGAATTCAATTGGACAAAAAATGGCTTTCAAGCCTGGAAAAATCGCAGTAATTTCTCCCGTTGTTTTGAATTTAACATCTAAAACGTCTAAAATATTACCATTACCTAAACTTGTTTTTACTGAAATTGTGTCGGCAGAACCACGCGAACGAAGTACAAGAAATCTATTTTGGCTTTTCCGAAACAATTCATACGTGTCAGGAGGAACAATAGGACTCTCACAATTATAAATTGTTGTTGCCAGGCGTTTAAAAAATAACAAAAAAGTACCCATAAATGTTTGTTTTAAAGATGGTGTTGCATCACGAACGGAGACAAGAGAAATATCAAAATCTGAACATGGTTTATGTATACATACTCCAGGCGCAGTAACCTGATTAACAAAAACAACTCCGAGGGATTTATTTAACTTATCAATCATATCATCATTCACAACTGCATTTAATTGTAAAGCAGTTTTTCCAGTAACAAGTATAAAGTGCCTTTGCCTATGTAAATACTGACTTAATATTCCAACTGCAAGAAAAGTTCTAGTAAAAGTTGGATTAAACAACATATATTTACTTAACTTACTTATTGACTCAAATAATGAAAAAATTGATTCATCTGTCAAATCTAATACTACATTATTTGCAATTTCGAACATTTTTTCCAACGGGCAGCTGAATAATTCATTATAATCATCCATATGAATTCCGGCAACACTAGCCTTTAATTCAACACTATATTGTGGTCGGTCCTTTCTAACCAGCATCGCAGGAGCAGCAGCTAAAGCAGCTGCCTTTGCTTCAGCATCCGCCTTTGCCGCCGCCTTTGCTTCAGCCGCCGCGTTAGCCGCCTGAGCAGCCGCTTTAGCTTCAGCAGCATCTTTTTCAGCACCCTCTACAGCAGCAGGAGCATCTGAGGAGAATGTTTTGTCAACTGAAAACCGAGAGCGAATCATGGTTATATATTCATCAGTTTGCGTTATAACTGTAGAACAAGTTTCTTTAGCTTTATCACTAAATTGTATAGCTTCATCTACAGAGACAGCTTCATTAGCATTTTTTGTAAAATTTTGACATATTCTTAAATTAGCTTTTATTTTTTTTTTAAGTGTACGCATATCATCAATGAGCTTCTGAACGGAAACAACAGGCTCTTGAATGGGAGCACTAAAAGTCGCTTCAATGGGAGCACTAAAAGTCGCTTCAATGGGAGCACTAGAAGCCGCTTCAATGGGAACATTAGAAGCCGCTTCAATGGGAACATTAGAAGCCGCTTCAATGGGAACATTAGAAGCCGCTTCAATGGGAACATTAGAAGCCGCTTCAATGGGAGCATTAGAAGCCGCTTGAATGGGAGCATTAGAAGCCGCTTGAATGGGAGCATTAGAAGCCGCTTGAATGGCAGCATTAGAAGCCGCTTGAATGGCAGCATTAGAAGCGGCAAGAGCTTTTTTTTGGGCTTTTTTTTCTTCGGCAAGAGCTTTTTTTTTAGCGGTAACAAATGTTTCAATTTGTTTTTCAGCATCATCTACAAGTTCAAGAGCACTAGTTGTAAAAAAAGTACATTCACGCGACACGGATTTAAAAAATTCGCATGACCGTAACGTAGTTTCTCGGCGAAGTTTTTCATCATCGATTGCATATAAAGTACATTTTACTCCAAGTAAATCACAAACAGGCGATTTATTCAGCACCTCATCATTAGCATTATTTACTTTTTCATGTAATAATAGAGTACGTGAAACAAGTTTTTGATTCTCATCAAAAAATATTGTATTTGACTTAATTTTGTCTTTGAGGGCTTTTGCAGCTCTTCGAGTACATTCTAAAGATGCTTCAGCCTTATCCAATTCGGGTTCAGGTTTAGTTAGATATGATTTCACTTCACTATGACAATTAAACACTATATCGTATTCCTTTTTAATCTCAGTAGCTATTGCCCCAGTTCTTTCTATCCTTTTTTGCAAACTATCAGTAAAATTCTCTAGGTCAGCAAGCATCTTACCATAATCTTTCTTACGTAACTGTTCGTATTTTGCACTCTCAATATTATCTAACATTTTATTCTTTGATTCATCCAGAAGTTCAAGTGCCTTTACGAAACATTTTATACGTTCTCGTTTATTTGAAGCAGTACTTACGTCTTCAACTTGTAACATGTATTCAAAATGCTCAGTTTGTTCCAATATTTCATCGAGACTTTTTAAATGAAATACTTTATCACCTATTAATTGAACACAGACGGGGTCTGTTAATTCTTTAGGAATTTTTATTACATCTGGCATTTTTGTCAGCTTGGGTGTAAACAAATCACTAACTACTATAGACATTCTTGATTGGTCAGATGGAACGACTATTTTTACGTTGGGTAATTTTTTATAATTCTCTGCTTGAAAATAGTCCATTCGTTGACCAATGGCCGAACGTACAATAGCTGTCTCTAGTTCTACAAATTTTTCACTACTACTACCAAGAGGAAGCAAACTACCAGTATCACTTTTAATAACAACTTGAAACATCTCTCGAGCTTTTGTACGATGAAGTAAACTCTCAAGTGTATCATGGTTAAAAATGTTGACGCGTACTGTCTGTCTAGAGTGATGAAGGGTGGATGGGGCTACCCTTTTTTGAAAAAAAGATTGAGCAGTATATAAAAGTGCATTTTTGTAACTCTGTTTTTCATCTTCGGTAGGTTTTTTTTTTGTATACAACAATTGCTTCAACATACCCGTCCAAGTTGTCATAAAAATACCAAAAATATTCATCATCTTTTCATTTAAAGGGTGTTGAGTGTCTATTAATTTTAGTTTCAATAATTTCATAAATTCTTCATAAGCTCTATCACGAACATTTAAGTCACAACTCCTCAATATTTGTGTAAATTGGCCTGTTGTATCGGGAGGGTCTAAACCAGATATTGACGCGGCATCAACAGGGGCTGCTAACGCGACATCAACAGGGGCTGCTAACGCGACATCAACAGGGGCTGCTAACGCGACATCAACAGGGGCTGCTAACGCGACATCAACAGGGGCTGTTGACGCGGCATCAGCAAGGGCTGCTAACGCGACATCAAAAGAGGCTGTTGACGCGGCATAAGCAGGGGCTGCTGACGCCTTATGTGCGAGATATAGTGGGAGAAGGCGTACAAACTCGGCTACAGCTTCGCTTCTTTTTTCTGGGAATCTATTTAATTTTTTTTGATATTCTGGTGTTACTTTGTCATATAAATCTTGTTCTATTTTTTTGGCAAGAATATGAAGGTCTGTTGTTTTATCAATGTGATATTTATCAAACAAATCAATATCCCCTTGATTTAAATTTCTTGGTGGTGGTTGTTTCTGCGGCTGCATAATTTAAATATGTATAACAGTATCAATAAAAAATATATATATTATACATATATATATTATTATTATGTTAATTTTTTAACGGAACGACAATAAGTATGCTAAATTTTACATCTTTGCACATTTTTTAAACGCCAACTTAACGACAAAAAAATATACAAAAATGTAAAAATTTGGTTATAACACATCGTGAAATGTGTATGAAGTCTTAACTACTGCGACAAAATACTTCTGGTAGTTAAAATCTAAAACAATGTGGAAAAATCAAAAATATCGTCCGTTTTTGTTTTTTCTGCTAGCGCGTACTCGCTGACTCGTTTCTCAAAAAAGTTGGTTTTTCCTTCGATGCTTATCAGCTCCATGAAATCAAACGGATTGGAAGAATTGTACACCTTGTCACAGTTCAACTGCAAAAGCAAACGGTCGGCAACAAATTCAATATATTGAATCATCAGTTTAGAATTCATTCCGATGAGGCGACACGGCAAGGCTTCGCAAATAAATTCGGTTTCAATTTCAACGGCTTCTTTAACTATTTCTTGTACGCGAGTTTTGGGAAGATGTTTTGTCATTTTATTATATAGAAGCACCGCAAATTCGGTGTGAAGCGCTTCGTCGCGGGAAATAAGTTCGTTGCTGAATGTGAGTCCAGGCATCAAGCTGCGTTTCTTCATCCAATAAATTGAACAAAATGCACCTGAGAAAAAGATGCCTTCAACACATGCAAACGCAATCAACCTGGTTTGAAACGAGCTACGTTTATCATGAATCCATTTTTTTGCCCAGTCGCTCTTTTTTTTAATGCACGGAAAATTGTCGATTGCATGAAAGAGTCTCATTTTTTCTTCTGAATCTTTTATGTAGGTGTCGATTAACAAACTGTAACATTCCGAGTGTATGTTTTCCATCGCAATTTGAAACCCATAGAAAGCGCGAGCTTCTGCAAGCTGAACATCTCCCATAAATCGAACCGCCAAATTTTCTAGAACGATTCCATCGCTTGCGGCAAAAAATGCAAGAATCATCGATATGAAATATCTTTCGTCAGCTTCAAGGGTTTGCCAATGAATTGTGTCTTTTGAAAGGTCTATTTCTTCAGCTCTCCAAAAACAATCTACTTGTTTTTTATACATTTGCCAAATGTCATAGTCTTTCAATGGAAACATTACGTAGCGACTATCGTCTTCAGTTAATAGCGGGTCTAAAATCGCGGTACTCGGGGTTGTTTTTTTTGACATTTCTAAATATTAATATGAAAATATTTTTATATATTCTTAATAAATAATTTATACTGAAAATCTGAATTATTTATCGTTTTTATTCTATTCTCATCATTCAACATAAGGTGAAAAATATTTTTTTTGTAAGTTAACTACTTGTAGTAGTAATCTTTATTCCAATTTTCCGAATGATTTTTCAACAGTTCATCATAGTTCATTTTGCGCAGCTCGCCTATAAATGCCAGTTCATCCGCGCTCACCATTTTAGTTGACGGTAGTTGATCGCTATATCCATATTGTGTTTTATACTTGTATAAAAAATTACCTAGTTCCCTGTATTTTTCACCGTATCGTGTAAGATTTAGTTTCAGTTCAAGAGGGATACATTCTTCTAGTTTCACTTGTGTGCTGTTACCCAAAATGTCTGTAAATGTTACAATGCTCATAATGTAGATATAATACGATAAATAATATAAAAAAAATAATTTTATATTATTTCATAATAAATATAAAAATAAATAATTTATTAATTGTTATTTATATTTATATATATATCATGAGTTTTCAGAAGAATATTTTAATTTTAAAACCTAGAAATGCCGAGTTTGAATCAGATGCGCACATAAATGAAGATGACTTGAAATCAGATGCACTTGAGTTATTCAACAGAGATGCATGGATGCATATTTTAAAATGCAAACATGACGAAAATCGAAATAATATTTTAAAAAATAGACTAGTCATAAAACAACACGCTAAATCAAATCCTTATTTAAACGATATTGTAAAACGATATGACGAGTACTATGAAGGTTTCAAAAATAAAATAATGATGCAAATAGGAGCTTTAGAGAGATTGTTGAAATATTTGAAAGATTTAGAGTTGTCCAATTCAGAAACAACAAGAAATGGAATTCATCATCGCCATTATCATAATCACAACCATTACTATTACGACAAGGACAGTCATGACGACGATGACTTTGACAATGAAAACGAACAAGAAACGGAAACGGCATTGATTGATTCGGTGAAAAGGAAAATACCAAGCGCAGTTGTATCTGGAATAAAAAAAAATCAAAAATTAATATTCAAAGAAATAAAAAGTCTAAAAAATTTGTTGCAAATGAAAGGAATGATTCGGGAAGCAAAATATAAAGAACTTTCAAAATACATTGATAAAATTGATGGTGAAACGAATAAAACAGATAGTAATTTATTCAAAATAAAAAAAGAACAAGAACAAATTTTACAAACATTAGGAAAAATGACAAAAAATGTCAGACAGTCCGATGAGTTTTCGTGATTAAGAGATAGAAAATGAACAAATGAACAATATTTTTTAATATTTTATAAAATATTGTGTTATTATATACCTGGAAAAATGGCAAGAAATAAAATTGGAAGAAATGAAAGACGAGCATTAGGAATTCGTTCGCCGCCAGTGGTTGCTCCTGCTGATTCCCTTGACGTTGACATTGGTGTTTCTGCTGCTCCTGCTGCTGCTGCTGCACCTGAACCAAATCTTTCCGAGTCGATGGTTATGGTTACGCCCGAAGAGCAACAACAGCAACGGCAGGAGCTTTTAAATTTTAGTGAACCACAGGAGCCTTCTGGGTATTCTCTTTCTCCAATAGCGGCAGCAGATGAGTCTATGAATCAAACTGACCTGAATTATGAACCGCAAGGGGATCCTAATTTCATCATGACGGATAGTAGTGAATCATCAATGGGTTCATCGCCGACTCCACTAATAAGAAAAATGCTAGGTATGAAAAAAAAAACGCCCAAAAAGTCGCCGAGAAAACGTAATTCGCCACCTGGTCGAAAGTCATCTCCGAGACGCAATTCACCTCGCGCGCAAACATTTCGACGAAAAAATAAACTTTTGATTGATAAACCAGAGTATTTGAGGTTAAGCCCGTCTGTTGCCGAGATAAAAGACAAGTTGATGAGTTTAGCGCAAGTTGCGTCAAGAACACGAGAGAGTTCAGGTAAAATAAATGAGTATAGTGAAAAAATTCGAAGGATGCTGAATGAATTGAATCCTTTTTTTTTATTTATCCAACAGTATATTGCGGGTCGCGGAGAGATTCAGCGTGAACTAAATGTGGCCGTTGAAGACAGAAGCAAATTAATTGGAGAACGAGATCGTCTGGTCGGTGATTTGGCAGATAAATCTCAAGAAAATTCAAACAATAAAATTCAGGAGGTTGCTGAAGGACAAATTGGCATTTTGAATGATCAAATTTTTGAATTGAGCAAGAGAATCGACGAACTCACAGCACAATTGGAAGCGGCCACAAGGACAAATCAAATGTACGAAAATATTTTGAGAGATATACCTGCCGACATTGATAAAATGCGCGGGTTTATAGACACAGAAGATGCAACATTGGCTGAAAATATCGTCGCTCTTGACCAGGTTTTATCGAATTTTAGCAACCAGCTCAAACAGCGCCTTCGGGACACGCTTCCTCAAGATCAACATGCAGAATTTGATGCTGCAAGAGGAGGAGGTCGAGGCGGCGGTTTTAGAAAATCTAGAAAATATAAAAAAATGAAAATGACGAAACGACAAAGAAAAATGACCATGAAATCCAGAAAATACAGGACCAGAAAATACAGGACCAGAAAATACAGAAAGTCTATAAAATAAAAGAAATAAAGAAAAAGATACATTTGCGCGTCATGCGTGCAGACACTATAAAATTTTAGGTTGGAAGCGCGCAATGGTTGATGTGGGGAAGGTCCGGGATATGCCAATTTCTCTTAACAGAAATCCATAAGGCTGGTCAAGTAACGCGGATAGGCGTTCCATTTTTAATTTGTAGTAACGTTTCCATCTTCGCTGTAGTATGCGAAGCCAAAACGTTTTAAAAATTGCCACATGTTCTCCTCCCTCAAGTTCAACACACTCAATAATTTCAAAAAATACATATTTTTTTTTGATTAAAATTTTGTGGTAGTTTCTTATGGTTGGATGTAAAAAGTTATGAAAGTGTGTGTATGTCATGTAGTTGTACCTCATTAAGTTGAATATTTGATTTATGAATGTGAATGGACTGTTATAAAAGTCGCGAATGTTCAATGTCGTTGAAACTAAAAAATGTGAGTCGATATTTTTTGAACTAGTGTCCGATTTTCCATGAACACTTGAATTGAAAATTTCACAAATTGCTAGACTGTATTTTGAATAATGATTTGTATAGTAGTCCATACTAAAAACTTTATTTCAACCTTTTAGAAAAAAAATATAGTAGTATATATTTTGAGATCTGTGTAAATTGTTTATATATATATTATTTTCTTGCGTTAATTATATATATTGTACTAACATAAGCGCAAGCATCTACTCAAAATGGTTAATGTTCACATGAAACTTCCGAAAGTAGTTCAATCCATGTTGCAAGATAAAAATGTACTTTATGTTGTTGCATTTTTAGCGATAGTTAATTTTTTTGGTTACATTGTATTGAGAGACAGTTATGCTTTACTGATATTTTTGTCAGTAGGGTTCATATCAACATACTTTAGTAAAAACATGACGATTGTATTAATAACAACTTTGATATTAACAAATTTTATAACCGTGGTTTCAAAAAGTATTGTAAGTGGTAAAGAAGGGTTCGATGCAGTGGCAGAAGCGACAACACCGCCTGCTGATACAACAGGTGCTGAACATGGCGCGGATGCGGCAACCTCGACAGCACCCGTAAAGACGGCGGCAGCGCCAGCCCCTGTAAAGCCGGCAACCTCGACAGCCCCTGTAAAGCCAGCAGCGGCGCCAGCTCCATCGGGAATAACAGGCGCTGGTTTAGGAAGCAAGGCGTTGAAAAAAGTAACGAATTCTGCCTCTTCTACAAAGGACCCTTTGAACACTTCTATAAAGAATCAGGACCCTTCTTTAAAAGTTGAAGCTATGACCGAGCTCAATCCGGCAAGCATTAATGATGATGATGACCTTCCCGTTAATAACCGCGTTGACTATGCAAAAACACTTGAGAAGGCATATGATAATTTAGAAAACATTGTTGGACAAGATGGTGTGAGAGGTCTCACATCTCAAACAAACACGTTAATGGAACAGCAGAAACAGTTAATGGAAAATATGAAAAGTATGGAGCCGCTTTTAAAAACAGCACAGTCATTTTTAGACAAATTTGAATCAAGCTCAATGGGAAAGTTATTTGAAAAGATACCGGGGATATCGTCCATGTTTGGCGGTGGTGGTAATCCACCCGCTGCTACTCCAAATAGTTAACAAGAATAGTGATTATCGTATTGGCGTGTCTTGTTATATGTGTATGTATATAATAAAAAATTATATACATATTTATATACAGATTATTTATACATACATATTATATACAGATTATTTATATTAGCAAAATGACAGACGATATTTTAAAAAAAAAAATAGATGATGTAAACTCTTTATTTGATAATCTTATAAAAAATTATAAAACAAATTTTGTAAATTATCGAAAAAATTCAACATTATCAATGACGCCGTCGTCAACAGTAACGGGCGTTGGTTCTGAGTCAAGTGTCAAAGATCCAAATGAAATGTTGTTGTTGAGTTATAGGAGTGCTGCGAGTAATTTGTTGGACCATGTTGAGTCACAAGCGGCATTGAATTCGCGAGTCATCTCAAAAATAAATTCGGAAACTATTCCTCCCCTTCAGTCAAGTTATTTTAGCATATCAGGGTTGGGTGATAAGTTTAATAATATAAGTTCAGCTGCAACAGCATCTTTAGATGATTATAATGAATTATATAGAACAACCTTTTTTAGTATGTTAATGTACGTTACCGGGTCTGCATTCATATTGTATTTAATGTTCAAACCAAAACTACAAAATGTGTGAGACTTGAAAGTAACTGAAATACAATATATTTGAATGTTGAATTGAAATATATAAAAGTAAAAATAATGTTGTTATAAATATAAGTGCAAATGCAATCGACCGACCTATTGGAAAAAAAATTAAAAACAATTATTAAAAATAAACTCCTTGAGTTGATAAGACAGCTGCCGCAACAACAACAACAACAGCAACGACAACAACAACAGCAACGACAACAACAACAGCAACGACAACAACAACAGCAACGACAACAACAACAACAAGAGCATTTACCACAATACAAGTTGCAACTGCAACAGCGTAGTAGTAGTTTATTGCCAAGAAAATCGTCACCTGATGATAGTTCATTTTATAGGGATCTGGCCATAGCTACAAGAAACAGCTTAATGGACTTACAACCATTACCATTACGAAACATATTCTCGTCCGCTTCTGTATCCACGGCAAGAACAGGAATATATCATTTTTTATCTGTGCCCATTCAAAATAAAAAAGTTTATTGTTACCAAAATGCTGCTTTTCAATTTTTATTTTCGATTTCTTCTATTAAAGCCATAGCATGTGATTTCCAACCTTTATCAAGTGTAAGTGTTGACGCAAAAAAAATAAATAATGCGATGAAAGTATTAAGTAGCATGTGTACAAGTATGAAAACGACACATGAAACCATAAATGAAATACCTTCACAAGATGCACTAGCATTTGAGTTTTTCAAAAGTATTGATCAACAAGAAGATGCTTCAGAATTTTTAAGGTATATACTTGATATATTTTGTGATTATTTTCCTGACATTAAAAAATCAGTTACACTTTCATATGCAACATATTCATTTTGTCGTGGTATCGGTGACTCAATTGCTAAAAAAAATATGAATGAACTACAAGGTAATATTTCAAACTTTGAAGAATCTCAAGGTTTAACTTCTAATGGATTAATAACATCTGAGGCAAGACAAAAATTCATGGGTATTCCGTCAGATAGATATGCATCCGATGGCACACTTATTGGTATAAATTCTATACGAAATGAAATACTTTTTTCTTGTGAACCAAATGAAACTCATCATAGTTTATCTATTGAAGAAACATTGAATGCTTCTTCGATAATGTCAAATGGAAGTAGAATACTTGGTATTGTTTCTGGTACTGAAAAAGATTTGGAAGAACAAAAACAAACAATAAGAAATTTTTTTATGAAAAGAGGCGAATCTTTAAAAGACGATGATTCACAATTACAATTACATTTATGTCCTAATGTTATTACACAAAAAAGATTTTTAAAAATACCAGAAGGTTTACAATATATGTGTATTCATAAAGGATTACTTGAAGGCGCAGAAAGAAGTTCTACTTTTTTTAAATATAAAAACTTAAACGTAAATGGAGTACAATTCAAGTTAAGGGGTTATATATCTCACCTCGGACAATTAAGATACATATCAGGTCAACCGGCTGCACAAAGTGGACATTATGTATATGTTGGAATTGAAAATGAAATACAAGTTCTTTACAATGACAGCTTGGAACCTGAAATACTTGGGAATGACGACAACAGACTAATAAATAGAGGGTTTATTTTTTTATATGAAAGAGTACCATTTTTCTCAGCACTTTCCTCGGCGGCACTTCCCTCGGCATCGGCGGCACTTTCCTCGGCATCGGCATTACCTTCCTCGGCATTACCTTCCTCAGCACTTCCCTCGGCATTACCTTCCTCAGCACTTCCCTCGGCATCGGCACCTGTTGCACCAGCAGAGACAGACAAAGAGAAGTTTGAAAGAATTGTAAACCGTATATTGTTACCTTTTATTGAAGAACAATTTCAAGATTTTGTTGCAAGTAGTAAAGACCCTTTTAAACCAACCGAACATTTTTATAATAAATTGAGGTTTATCAAGGATAGAGATTTACCTACTGGAATACATGTATTATTTACTTCTGGTGGTTTGAACCATTTAAGGTTAGGAGATTTCTTTGAAAAAGAAGGTAAACAATATATGTTGGCTATTAGTTTTAGTCCTAAAAGTTTTCAGTTAGGATTTTTTCAAAGCACTTATAGTACTGATCATGTGTTGAATTATATTGCATTTAGTGAGTCTATACAGAGAAAAATGTATATCTATGGTGTTAAAGCAAATCACGAGGGTCCAAAGATTCAAGGAAATGATTTTAATCAGGCAACAATTTCTATTTGTAAAGCTATGCGTATAACTGAGTTGTTTATCAGCGATAGTGCAGGTATTGGTTGTTATTGGGACAATGATATTGAATTAGAACATTTTTCAATTTTAAGAGCAATTATAGGTCAACCAACTTTTTATGAAAATAGTTTTAGGGCTGGACATTTTTATAATCCAGAAAGAGCTACGGAGGAAAAAACATTTTTGTCAACTAGTAAAGATAAAGGTATATCAGAAAGTGATAGAAATTTTGTAAGACAATATTTTGAATCTTTGAGAAATAAAACATATACAAAAAATACAGATGGTTGTGAAAGATTGAATTTAATAACAAGAAATGCAATTGATAGTTTAGTTAAAAATTTTGGAGGTAAAGAAGATGATATTGCAATCACTAAGTATGTTGCAACGCCATATGATCTTTCCAAATTTGAGGAGGCGAGTGGCGGCAATAAAAAAAATAAAAGAAAATCTAGAAGAGTGAAAAAATAAAATGATATAGTTTATAAAAAGACTAGGAATGTTAATATAATAATAATAATATAAATAAAAAGTTTGTAAGTTTTTCTTGACATATGTTATAAGTATTTTGGTATATAAATAAAATATAAAAATATGTTTTTTGACAATATAATTGGGACAAGTGATAATAACAATGAAAATGATAATGACAACAATGATAAATATAGTTTGAAACATGTTAGTTTGAGACAGGGGCGTGCATTTTTGAAAGATGAAAAAAAAATAAAACGTTCAAATACTTATTTAGCACAAAATTTGAATGAAAGCGGCATTGTTGGAATGAACATTGAGGGGTTTGAAACTGGGAGCCAAGATCCTGAAGCAGCATCTGCATCCTCATCCGCTTCTTCAGCTCCAGCACCCGTTTCTTCAACGTCTGATTTGTCGTCAACTGGGACTACACAACTAGACGAATTGGATAAAGCTTTCGATGCTAAAATGGCTGCATATTCGAGCGCGCTTTCAGAATATAACAAGGAGTTATTAAAAAGTCAGAATTATTTTGTTGTTCCGGTAAAGTCGTTGGTTCCCATAAATAGTTGTTTCAATTGTGATGCATCTTTGGGCGGGACAGACTGTGGCGCCATGGGCGTTTCAAATTCAAATGGTGACATTAGAACCGCCGTTCCAAGTGCTGCAAATTTGGTGTCTCCGACTGCAAACATGCTTCCGTGTGTTGTTTCAGGCGTAACAGTTCCGGGATGGAGCACCCACCCAAACGACAGCAGTTCTTGCATTGCGCCGCTTACCAATCAAAAGTGCTGTCCACAAACAATTGTAAATGGACAACCCGTCTGCATAGCGGGATTCGGTAACTACGATGAACCTGCAATTAATAATTGGATGAGCTCCTGTATAACACCTGCATCTCCAGAAGAAATAAATCAACAAATTGCACTTGCAAATGAGTACTGTCAGGGTAACGGAATATCATTAAATTACTGGAGCACCAATGCGAATAACTTTGTGCTCGTAACAACACAAGACCCAGCAAACAGTAGTCGCCCTTTTGCAAAAATGAATAGTATCCCGGTTTGGATTATAAACACATTTACAAATTTACAAGATGCAACAAAAGCAAAGAGTGGATTGGTATTTTCTCCGACAATAGAAAAGACGCTGAGTTCTGCGCGCGAAGACATGTTGAATGCTGGAACTGCGCTAGTTAAGGCGATTTCATCACAACATTCAGTTACACTGGCAGATAGAAAAGCAATGGAACAAAAAATAAATGCAATTCGGTCAAAAATATCTAAACTCGATTCACATAAACAAACACTGGATCATAGTTCAGATGTAAAGGAGTCGTTTCAGTCGTCGACCTTGTCGGCTCTCACACCTTCTTTACAAGGTCAAGAAGAAGACACTCGAATACAATTCAAGTCAAACTATGCGCGTTATAGTGTATGGTTTATTATTGCAATTTTTTTGTTTATTGTTATGTTTAGCAATATTTTTATGGTTAGTAAAGACGGAAAAGGCGGCAGTGAAGAAAGTTCATCCTCGTCATCACTTGTTTTAACAATTGGGTCATTGGTTATGTTGGTATTTTTATATTTTATAATTCAATATATTCTGGCTTATTTTAGAGTATCAAGACCCGACTTGCCATTTGATAGTGTGAATCCGTTGCTTTAATAAATAAATATTTATATATACTTTATTTTTTATGTATATATATGTATATATTATTGTATTATATTATATTAAATAATCAAATCATCATTAAATAAAATGAACAATTTATTAAAGCTTGAAGGTGCCAAAATTATGAACAGTATGAAGGACAAGTACAGTGAGTTAATAAATGATAAAATGAATAACATGAGTATGAGTCTCAGTCAAGTTGTGCCCAACTCGCCCAAACAAACCGCGGCATCTATAAATGCTCCAACAGTTCCAACGGTGGTAACTGTGTCGTCGTCGTCATCCTCGCCTGCCTCAACATCTGATTCGTCCGCGACTGATGCATTAATGAATCAAATTTCTGAATTACAAAAGTCAGAAAATGACAAATATATTGCTTTAGATGTTTTACTCAAATCAAATCCAACTCCTGAGAATGTGGCTCAAAGAAAAACAATTTTAAATGACATAACAAATATTGCAAATATTCGATCAAATTTATTTGACACTCTTTTGAATAACAGTAGTAATAGTTTAAAACTAAATGAACAACTAGGTTCTAATTTAGAAAATACAAATACAATTATGACATTGAAAAAAAATGATAATGATGCACGTCTTGCCGCTTTAAATATGAGCACGCAAGATGTAAATAATGCAAAGAGGATGGTTGACATCAACACATATTATAACAAGCAGTATCAAGCTCGAATTAAAATAATGAAACTGGTTGTTCTTCTTTGTTTTGTAATTGTATTTTTTATCGTGTTGATGCACCTTGGTTGGCTGCCTCAAGAACTTGTAACCGTCTTGGTTGTAGTAACACTATTTGCCGGGTTGATTTACATTGGTTCTTTCGTGAATGACATGTACCAAAGAAGTAACATGAACTTTGACGAGTACAATTTTCCGCAAGTTGATGTGAATCAAGTAACTTCAAAAATCTCACAGTCAAAGTCTAAAAATAAAGCGTCAGACCGGTCTTGCTCTGTGTATAATTCAGTCGCATCAACAGCTGCGTCAATTGAAGATTCAATTTCAAGTGAGGCAACGTCGTTAAAAAATGAGTTGACGGGAACGCCTGACCCATCTCCATCGTCGTCTTCGCTTCCTTCTGCAAATGCAAGTTCGGGAATAGACGCAACAACATCAGCAACAGCAACAGGAACTACAGTTTCTCTTCCATCCGTTGAGTCAAAGCTGTCTGAGAGTTTTTTACCGTTGATGTCAAGAATGGATAAAAGATACTTTAATTCAATGATGGATACACGACAACCAATGGCGTATGATACCGAAAATAACTTTGGAAAAATATAAAGTATAAAATATAAAGCACATACTTACACTTATATCACATCGCATAAACATAGTCAATACAAATCAAATGTAAAATTATCGTCACCTGTAATTTGTTGCAAAATGTGTCTTGTGTATGCACGTTTTAACGCGCCTGTTTCATAGTAATTATAAAAGCAGTCTTGCAAACTTAAGTCAGTAGTACTCATATCTCCTGTTTTCTCAAAATTTGCTTGCAGAACGTTGGTAAATTTAGAAAGTACGCATTGGTATTCACATTCTGGTAAAATATTTCCAATAAATGTGCCTTTGAATCGTGGATTTGAAACCACGTGGGAACCGACATATTCAATCAAGTATTGTTTTCCGACACAAAGGTCGCGGGCATCAGTTTTTTTCAGTGGAGGAAGAGTCATTTGCATTTACGACGCTTACTATTCAAATAGAAAAAGATCAATTTTATAATAAATAAAATATAAAATTGATATAATTTAATATTTAGATATTATAGCATTCAATTATTTTACACCTCCTCTCCTCATTGTTATTATTATGACAGATAACACCGCCCTTCTTCAAAGCATTCAAGCAATAAATGAAAATATAAAAAAAGCAAACAACTCGTGTGATGATGATTGTATGATTGCAAGACGTCGACGTGAATTAAAAGATGCGTATATAGCTGCAGAGATAAATTTAAGAACTGCTCCTGAAAAATACGCTCAAGCTCAACACAACTACTTGCTTGACATAAATGGTCCAAAAAAATATATCGAATTAATAACTAAACGATATGAAAATAATGCAAACCAAGACATTAAAAAACTTGAAGAGGAGCACAATCAGATAATGAAAGAAGTTGGTCTAGGACTTACAACAATTGGGAATCAAAACGTTCAAATTGTCAACTCGGAAATTTATAGCAACCTACTGGACTCTAATAAAAAAAACGTTGAAGCCGAAACTGCGGTGAATCTGCAAGATGTTCTTGTTAGTAACCGCAAAGTGTATTACATGGAAAAAAAAATAGAATCGTTATCTTGGTGGTATTATATTGTACGAAGTTTGTATTGGATTTGCGTAATTGTTTGGATCATTGTGTATGTATTCTACTATCGCCAATTTAATAATCGTTCGATCATTATATTTGTTTTATTGTTTGCATATCCATTTTTCATGGTGTGGTTGTTTGTTCAAGCGCATTCATTATATAAATACATATTGAGTTTTATTCCGAGAGACATTTTTTTGAAATTTTAAATACTGTGAAACTTTATTGCGTGCACACTCTATAATACAGTGAATTTATCGCAGATTTACTTGGTCTGTCAATTCTGCAAACTTCGCCCGGTCTCATTCCAATTGCCAATGCGACGGGGTCATATCTCGAAATATCCGGAAGCTGTGACTTTTCCATTACATTGTATTTCTTCATCATTTCGCCAACTTCGTCGTCGCTTAAAATAGTGTGACGTGGGACGTACTGGTGGTTTAATATATTAAATTGCAACCGGTCAAGTGAGAGCAGCACAATAAAACGTCCTTTTAAAAATAGTTGATTCAAAACTTGGTTCATGGTCTTAATTTCTTGTTTCGTTATAATAATCAATGTATCCTTTTCTGTGAGAACGGTGTCATTCGCATTCACAGATAACCCCGATCCTCCAATTTCGCCGCCAACACCTAAATCAAACAAGTCTTCGATTAAGTCGCTAATGTGACTCACGCTCAATGTTTTTTCTAAATGAAATTTCACATACGTTTTTTCATTTTCACCTCCAACATTCTTGGATTTTGCTGATCCTTTTGATTTGTTTTCACTTTTTTTTTCAACCAACATGTCCAACTGTTTATGTGTGTTCATAGCATTCACTTCATTCACACCAAAATTGGCATATCCTTCTGTATCATACCCTCTTGATGAAAGTAATTCTAGTATTGTTTTTCTTGCAGTATAAAGTCGAGAGATTGTTTTGCTTGCGTTTGATGCCATTGTCTTGCAATTAAATATGATTTTATTTTAATATAAGTATATATTGTATAATTTTAATTCAATTTTTTATTTATTGATTTTATATAAATAATGTTCTATTAAATTGAAAAATATAAAATCAAAAATATAAATTCAAAATAAAAAAATATACCATGTTTTATTTATGAAAGATTAAATTTTAGTGAATATCATTTAGTGAATATCAACATGAGTTAAAAAGTGACGCCTGCAACACATTTTGTTAAATCCAATGTCATCAAGAACTTGTCCTTCGGGTGTTTTTTTTATGTTGTGTTTCGTCAAATAGAGAACATTGTCTATGGCTACATCGTCGCCTCCGGGTTGTTCTTCAAGTTTCTTCTCTCGAACTTTGTTGAGGTAATACCTATACTTGTCGGCGATGACTTTTCCGCATGTTACGCATTTCACCGGGATTATCATTTTTGTGAATAGTTTTGAGTTATTAGTATAAGTCTGTATATATATTTATATCAATTTTTATTTTATTCGAAAATGTAAATTGATAAATCAATAAATAATAATTAATAAATAAAAATGCATTTTATGGTTATACCGTTTGTTGATCCTCTTATTCCATATTTTATTTTACTCTATAAACATTTGCTTCCTACTCCAGCATTTCCCTTGTAATAGTAACAATCAATATCTATTTTTTTACCGGCATCATCATATTTGAACGTAATCCCACTTTTATCTCCGGCGCGACATTTTCCATCCGGGTTGTCGCTTGTCACTGCCCATCCGCAACAGTCTGCATTCAAACATGACGACTTTTGAAAAACACCGCACTCATTATCGAGATCGGTCATTGGAGTATTTTTCAGTGCATGCATTTTACAAAATCCGGATTTCAATTTTTTCTTCAAGTCAGTGGTTGGTTGGCTAAGCAAGTTATTTGCTAAAAAAGATGGAGTGTGAGTGGTGTCGCCATCGTTGGTCATGTCATTCGTATCACTTGTCTCACTCGTGACAGTCATTCCTTCAATGACAATTGTTTTTGACCTGCCCATCGGTTGAGAACTTAGGTCAATTTTGGTCATGTATATATAAACCAATATTCCAAAAATAACAAGCGATGTTCCAAAAATATATGCAAAGTTATTGTAAATAAAAGAAAATAATAAACCAATGAATGAAATTAAATATGCAAAAATGTTGTCATACACCTCAGGCTGTTCTTTATTTTCAGGTGGTGCAGATAAAAATGAATTTACACTGTCCATTTATGTTGTTTGAAATTATTTTATTAATTATATAATTATTTTACACTATATATAATTATATAACATTATTAAACATTTGCATCAACAAAAATAAAATTTATATTTTATTAAATATTTATTAAAATATATTCAAGTTTTTTATTTTACTTGGATGATTTTGTTCTTCTTCTTTTTGTTTTTTTTGTAGTTTTATTTTCACTTTTGTTCCTTACATTTTTTTTTGATCTTAAATTTAATGTGGGAAATTTGTAGCTAACAAAACATATCGCAGTAAATACCGACCCGTGTTTTTTTGTCACGTTTAAATTTTCATACTCGAATAATTTTCCAGGGTGAATTATATAACCACTGTCTGTAACATTATCTTTATACAGTTGCAGATTTCCACCCCCTTTTACTTTTCCGTATCCTCTTCTCTCAATGATGCCGGTAACAGATTCGGCTAAAGAAGCTTCGGTATCTTGTTTTGTTCCAGAACCTGCATACTCCACAGCGAATCCACCTAAATGTTTTCCATTGGGATCAGTCACGGACGTGGTCATTACGGCGGCGCTTATTTTCGAACCTCTTTTCCCGTTTGACTGCGCTTTAATGCATTCAAGCACTTCGCCCCATTGAAGTCGTTTCAGTCCCTCTTCTTTTGAGATTTGTTTCGAATCGGTTGGCATAACGCTTGTGTATTCAATTACGTTTACATTTTGAATTCCCGCTTCAAACAATGCAGCATCATAAGAACCGGTTTCATAAGGTAACCCTTCAGATCCGGCATTAGATTCTCCTTTTCCTTTTGTTATAAAATATTCATATGGAACCCTGTTACCTAAAATTATCATAATAATGAATTTTTATATTTGTAATATACAAACATAATAAATAATAATATTTATATAATATTTATAATATTGTTTGTCACATGTTTGTGTGTTCACTGCTACTAGGGGAACCGGTTCTCCTAACAAGAGGGAAGAGTCCTAGGGGAACTGGTTCCCTTAAGAATATACCCATCAGTACCCGTTGTTAAAACGCGTCTGAATTGTTGGCCACCGGTTCCATGCATTTTTAAATGGCACGATTCACAAAGCGTCATCAAGTTTGCAGGATGATTTTTATGAAAATGCTGAATAAAATTTGCTTCATCGGCTTCTTTTTGGTGTTGCAAATGATGCACTTCTTCGCCCAAATTCTGTTTGCATAATTCGCACATTCCTTTTATTTTATGCGCGTTGAAGTGGCTCGGTTTAAAATTTAAATCCCCGGCTTGTTTTTTGTCGCGATATTTCAGCCGAATGTCATTCGCCATTTTCAAGAAATCGTCGGGCAAGTGCAGCGATTTGCACACTTCCAGCCCGTACATGCTCGGTCCAGCTCCGTCGCGTAACTTCCGGTCATATACCAGCATGTCGCGCGCCTTGTCATATGTTACCGCCATGTGTTTTGTAACAAGGCCGCCCCCGCCATCAAGTTGCATCTGAGCAATTTCTTCGTAGTCAACGATTTCGTGCATGTGGGTCGCAAACACAAAACAACTTTTTAGCGCGTGTAGCTTTTGTAAACCGGCAACAAATATGCTGATTGCCGAGTCGATTTCTGTGCCTGAACACAGCTCGTCTCCCAAAATCAAACTGTTTGGGTCGGCGCATTTTAAAATAACCCGCAGTTCCGACATTTCCACCGCGAATGTTGACATCCCTTTGAATAAATTATCATTGCCTAATATTCGCGTCATAATATTTGAATACGGAAAATACGTAAAAGCAGAACATGGCACATATAACCCCGCCTGAGCCATAATGATGCAAATTCCTAGTGCGCGAATCAGGCTCGTTTTTCCAACGGCGTTTGTTCCGTAAAGCAGCATGCCGCGCTCACCGAGTCCTAGCGAAATGTCGTTGCAAACATACAGCTCGTCCTCGTTGATTCTTTCAATCAAACAATGACGAATATCACGAGCATCCACAAATGAAGCTGCTGGTGTTTCCTTTTCACCACCGTTTTGCTTTATCACGGGTTTGCAATACTTGTACGTGCAAGCAACGTGCGCCTGATTTTGCATCAAGTCAACATCGGTCACAAAAGAAATCACCGTCTGAAGTAACTCTTGATGTTCTTTCAAACCGACCACAAATGCGCCAAAAACAGTCCCGATTTCATCCCGAATTTTACTCCTTGTCTGACTAATGGAGCTACACACGCTATGTATTTTTTCATGAATAAATGTAACAATGCTATTTCCCGCCTTTACAAATTGTAACAATGATAAATCAAAATCGAATGTTTTCAACGTCGCGGAATCAATTGATTTGTAGCTTAATGTGGAAACACACTGTTTTGCCTTTACTCGTTTTGCAATTTGGTCGAGTAGAATTTTGCTGCGCCGGTCGGTCGTTTGAATACTTAGTCCTAACTTTTCAGTTTCGTGTCTTTTTACAAATTCTTTTTCTTTTGAAGATGAGGATTTCTCTCCGAGCGCAATGAGTTCATTGCAGTGCGCGCGAATGGACTCAAAAATGGAAAAACCGTCTTCATGCGCAATAAATGTGGAATCGAGTTCTTTGCTCACTCCTGGTTGAATAAAACAGTCTTCATATTTTAAATCAAAGTCGAGAGAATCTATAGTTTTGCATTTATCAATAATAAAATGTGAATCAATTTCTTTTTTTATTTTTGCGCAGAATTCTGTGATTCTCTCTGGACATGCATCCGCATTTATATATTTCAGCAGCGTTTGGTCGCATTTCATGCCCTCATACATTTCATTTATAATTTCAAGACTCGTATAAAGGATGTGGAGAGATTTGGGATAAATCTTTTCCAAATAAATCTTACGATGCAGTTTTTCAATGTCTTTGACATTTTCGAGCGCTGTCCTCCAGTTCAAATACTTTTTACTTTTTGTTGTATCTGCGCCTGTCAGTCCAAGTATGTATTCTGTAATGTCATATTCGCGCTGAATTGCAGCCACGTTGAAAGATGGGTGCAACAGCCGATAATAGAATCGTCTTGATCCCATTGGTGTTTTACAATGGTTTAACAAATTGTACACTGACGAGCATTTTCCGGATTTTGAACTGGAAGAGCCAACCGCGTCAATGATATTCAGCTGTTCAAGTGTATGATTTGCTAGAATCATTCGGTCTGATTTATTTTCAAACACAGGCTCTGTTATTTTATGCGTCAAGTGCGGATTGTGTTCATGAATGAAATGAAGAAGAAATATAAATGACTGAATTGCAAATTCATATGCGGAGTAAGATTGAAAAAAGGAAGTGCAAATATGAAACGAAAAAAACTTTCCCAACATTTCTTTTTGGTAAGTTTGTTTTTGACAATTTTTTGCTTGAGTGTAAAATGGATGGGGCTGTGACGGGGGCTGTTGCATGTTAACGTGGTGAACCGGGTTGGCACAAGCGCGCATGTTTGCAAAAATAATAATGTCTTGAATTTCGTTTGTAGAGAGATTCGAAATAATAATAACTTCGCTGGGTTGAAAAGAAGAAACAAATCTCTCCATCTCATCATATGTTGTTTGATTATGAGAGGCGTTTATTTCAGATTCGTATTCGAAACATGTAGTTCGTCCAGTATATATGTCAATATTTGACATTCCCATAATAATTTTTGAACCACCAACTCCAATATTTACACGTTCAATCCAAAAACAACACGTGTTATTAGAGAGACACATCGCAGATTCAGAATCATTCGAAAAAAATGTGCCCGGCGAATAAATACAATGCAAACTTCGCGTTGTATTTGAACCTTGTCCGGCTTGCACATACACAATTATTGTGTATCCTAATTCTTGCATCTTTTTTACATATCTCTCCAAACTATAGTCCCTGAAATTACAGGAAAATGGAAATCCTGCCATGCACCTACCATTTGTTATCGAAAAATTTAAATCACATGCCGAACAAAACTCCTTCATGTTTGCATCACTAATATTGCCATTAGAATCTGTTTTTGAATAACACTCAAAAAATGAACCCACTTGCATTAATAAAATGGTTTTTTCTCCGTATTTGTGTGCATATTCGCTGGATAGTCGAAAGTAATCGTCAGTTAATGACATGCAGAATGTGACTTTTGTGATGATACAAGCTATTAATAACTATGTACATGAATCTAAGTTGTTTCACCATATAATATATATTGCACACCACACCCAAATGCTAAATTTTTTTTATACTATCACTTAGATAATTATGAATAAATACGTCTCCGTTTGTATTTACAATTTCACCTGTCATATTACATTCTTCGTATATTTTTCGTAATATATTTGATGGAGCTGTAGATCCGAGTTTTAATAGGTTGTTTTTAATAAGTGCATTTTTCACGTCATAAATTGGAACATTTTTTAATTCACGCTGTGCATTTTGAATTATTTTTCTAGTTTTATTGTTTTTAATTAGAATACTTATCTTATTGCCATGTTTTCCAAGTTTGTATTTTTTAATTGTCGTTTTTCTTCGAACTTGTTTGAGTTTTCTTGGTTGAGGTTTATATTTTTTTATTTTATTATGGTGACTGGTTTTTTTTAGGTGATTGGTATTTTTATTCTCATGATTATTAATGTTGATGTTGTTGTTATCGAATGATTTTTTTTTTAATGTTTTATTGTAAAATTGTCTGTATGATGGTTTCATTCCGCCTTTCATTGCTCCATATGGAACATCGTCGTTGAGTTTAATGATCGAATGGTTTTTGTCAGTGTCAGTTTTTACATCATCATGACTGTTGTCAGTGGTGATATAGTTGTCATATTTCAAAGATGAACGAGGTGGAGGCGGCGGAGGCGGAGGCGGAGGCGGAGGCGGAGGCGGAGGCGGAGGCGGCGGAGGCGGCGGAGGTGGCGGCGGAGGTGGCAGCGCTTGAGACACTTCATGAGGCGGTAGTGGAGGTGGTGGAGGAGGCACCATGGCAAAGTGAGGAGGAGGATCAGCAGGTATGTTTAATTTCAAATTAGATAAAGACTGTTGCAGTTCTTGTAGTTGTTGTGTTAAACGCATGGGTGATGTTGTTGCAGATGCAGATAATAATAATGGATCGACGCGTTTAACATTCGTTTCCGTGTCTGTGACCATGTTTGCGTTTATTCCTGTAGTATTTGTAATATTTGATGATATTGGAAGCATTAAATTAGATGGTACATCTAGTGTAACATTTTGAAGTTTACTTGAACTATTATTGTGATATTTTCGCGTTAATGAAGGCGGATGTGTATTTTTTTTGAATTTTTTTAAATAGTCGATGGATGCTTCAAATTCTTTTGAAAAAATGTTTGTATATTTTTCTCTATTAAATGGCTCTTTTTGGTGTTTGTCGTTGTTATAGTTATTGTTATTATTGTTAGTACTGTTAGTACCGTCATTATTACTAAAATGAACAGGAATAGAATGGGTTGTTGTTGCATTTTTTGTTTCTTCTCTCTTTTGCTTCAATAATTTAATTAAATTATTTTTAAGTTCGCTGGGTTTTATAAATTCGGGAAGTTTTCTGTTTTTTTTGATAGATCTATTTCTTTTTTGTGAAAATGATGGATTTAAATGTTCGCGGTTGATAGTTATCTTTTTTTTTATTTCGGTCATTTATTTTTTTTTGTTTTGTTGATTAGTTCTTGACTAGTTTTTGTATGAATGAATGAATATGAAATGGATTGGTATTTTTTTGATACTAGTATTTTTTTGATATTATATTTATTATATAAAAAAATACATTATTTTGGACACATCTTTTACTTTACAATAAATATATAAATTAATTTATATTATATCATAAAAGATTTAAATATAAATTGATTTATAAAATAGTCAGAACGAACATTATAAAATGGCTCTTTCAACTTCAAGTTCACACATGAAAATGAGTAAAAAAAACAGGACTGAGGGAGGTTCCGAAACAAAGTATGATGAGTATGATGATTATGACGACAGTCAGACCGAATATTCGGAAGCGCCTTGGATAATTATAAGTTCATATTTTCAGGATCAACACTTGAAACGTTTGGTCAGACACCAAATAGAGTCGTACAATGATTTTATAGGTGTTCAAGTTGAGAGAACAATTCGAATGTTCAATCCAGTGATGATTGCGTCAGAGCAAGATTATGATAAAAAAAATAAAAAATATAAATTGGAGATTGAAATTACGTTTGATAAATATCATCTTTATCGTGCTCAAATTCATGAAAATAACGGTGCTACGAAACTCATGTTTCCTCAAGAGGCGCGTTTAAGAAATTTTACATATGCATCTACAATGACAGTGGATGCAAATATAAAATACATTGTTCGTTCAGGAGAACAACTAGATAATGTGCAAACATTTCACAAGGTGTTGCCCAGCATTCACATTGGTAAAATGCCAATAATGCTGAAGTCATCGGTTTGCATCTTGAATCAGTATGCTCACATTAATAATTCCGAGACGGGAGAATGTTCATATGATGCAGGTGGTTACTTTATTATAAATGGAAGTGAAAAGACGGTGCTTGGTCAAGAAAGAGCGGCTGAAAACAAAGTGTATTGTTACAATGTTTCTAAAGGAAATACGAAATGGATGTGGCTAGCGGAAGTTAAGTCTGTGCCCGATTTCAAATGTATTTCTCCGAAGCAAATTAATATGATGATAGCAAGCAAGAATAATGGCTTTGGGTTTCCGATTTATGTTCAGATACCGCGTGTGAAACAACCGATTCCTTTGTTTGTGTTGTTTCGGGCGCTGTCCGTTTTATCGGACAAGGAAATATGTGAAAAGATAGTGTTTAATATTGAAAACAAGGAAGGAAATAATGAATCAATACTTATGGCACTTCGCGCGTCTGTTATAGATGCCAACACGGTTGTTACTCATGAAGATGCGATGCGTCAAATTACATCCATTGTCATGTTTACTCCTTTGAACATGGATAAAGAAACAGGAGCAAGAAAGAAACGCGATTTTGCAGTTGAAATTTTGAATTCCGATTTGTTTCCTCACTGCAGAACTCAGGCACAAAAGATATATTATTTGGGGTATATGGCTTCACGAATTATTAAATGCAGTTTAGGCATTGTCAAACAAGATGATCGCGACTCATACATGAATAAGCGCATTGATTTGACAGGCGTTTTACTTAATAATTTATTTCGAAACTATTTTAATAAGGTGGTCAAGGATATGACCAAGCAGGTCATTCGCGAAATTAACACAGGCTCGTGGAGGTCGACTGAAGACTACTTGAATATTATTAACAAGACGAATGTGTACAAGATAATCAAGTCAACAACAATTGAAAATGGAATTAAGCGCGCGTTGTCGACTGGAGATTTTGGAATCAAAAATGTCAACACAAATAAGGTGGGCGTCGCTCAGGTTTTGAATCGTTTAACATATGTGTCGAGTTTGAGCCACCTCCGTCGTGTAAGTACGCCGATTGACAAAAGTGGGAAACTGATTCCGCCGCGAAAACTTCATAACACAACATGGGGATTTTTGTGCGTCGCTGAATCTCCGGAAGGCGCAAGCGTCGGTGTCGTAAAAAATATCAGCTACATGTCGCACATCACCATTCCGAGTCATGCCGATTCGCTTCACAAGCAGGTTGAACCATATATTCAGTCTCTTGAAACAATTGTAAATTGTGGCGAGCTCGTTGATGCAGTAAAGATATTTGTAAATGGTGCGTGGGTAGGAATAAGCAGAAAACCGGTTGAACTTTACAATGCCTTCAAAGATAAAAAGAGCAAGGGCATTATCAACATTTACACGTCGGTTGTCTTTGACATTCGAAACAAGGAGATTCGAATTTGCAATGACTCAGGACGAATTATGCGCCCGGTTTTGCGCGTAAAAAATAATCGCACGTTCATCACATCAGACATTCTGCGCAAATTGGATCGCCGTGAAATCACGTGGGATGACCTGGTGACCGATTGCAGAATTGATAATGCAATTATTGAATACATTGACCCGGAAGAGCAGAATTTCAGCATGATTGCAATGAAACGCACAGATTTGAAAAATGGGTTGAATCCGAATTCACAGTTCAACTACAATTATACCCACTGCGAAATCCACCCGAGCACTATTTTTGGAATCTTGGCATCGTGCATCCCGTTTCCAGAGCACAACCAGTCGCCCAGAAATACCTATCAATGCGCCATGGGTAAGCAGGCGATGGGAATGTACGTCACCAACTTTTATAACCGCATGGACAAGACGGCCTACGTCTTATCCAATCCCATGCGCCCCCTCGTAGACACCCGCGTCATGCGCATGATTAAACTCGACGAGATTCCATCCGGCGCACCCGTCATCGTTGCAATTATGAGCTACACCGGTTATAATCAGGAAGACAGCATCCTTGTAAACAAGGGTGCAATCGACCGCGGTTTGTTCAGCGCAACCATTTATCACACCGAAAAGGACGAGGACAAGAAAATCAACGGCGACGAGGAAATTCGATGCAGGCCGGATTCTACAAAAACGAAGGGAATGAAGTTCGGAAATTATTCGAAACTGAACAGCAAGGGCGTTATTCCAGAAAATTCCGTCATTGAAAATCGAGACATTATTATGGGCAAGGTAATGCCCATTAAGGAAAACAGGAATGACCACACAAAAGTAATCAAATACGAAGACGCCAGTAAAATGCACAGGACAACGGAAGACTGCTACGTCGACAAGAATTACACGGAGCGCAACGGAGACGGGTACGTCATTTGCAAAGTCCGCATTCGCACCTTTCGTAAACCGGTCATCGGAGACAAACTCAGCAGTCGTCACGGACAAAAGGGCACCATCGGAAACATCATTCCAGAAATGGATATGCCATTCACGAAGAGCGGACAGCGTCCCGACATCATCATCAACCCCCATGCCATCCCATCCCGTATGACCATCGCCCAACTCAAAGAAACCCTCCTCGGAAAAGTCCTCCTCGAACTCGGCCTCTTCGGCGACGGAACCTCCTTCGGAGAACTCGACGTTTACACCATCCGCAACGAACTCCTAAAACTCGGCTACGAAAACAACGGAAATGAACTCCTTTATAACGGCCTATCCGGCGAACAAATCGAATCAGAAATTTTCATGGGACCTGCATTCTACCAGCGCCTAAAACACATGGTCAATGACAAACAACACAGCAGATCTATCGGACCCATGGTAAACTTAACGCGTCAGCCTGCCGAAGGCCGTTCGCGAGATGGAGGATTACGATTTGGGGAAATGGAACGTGATTGCATGGTATCGCATGGAGCTGCACGATTCACACGCGAGCGACTCTACGACGTTTCCGATAAATACCAGGTGCACGTGTGCTCAAAATGTGGAATGGTCGCAGCTTTTAACGACGCGCTTGGAATTCATTGTTGCAAGATGTGCGACAATCGCACCGATTTTGCGCTGGTTGAAATTCCTTATTCATGCAAGCTGCTGTTTCAAGAGCTGCAAACGATGAATGTAGTCCCGCGAGTTATGACGGAGTAACATTAGTCGCAAAACATGTTGGCAATAAAAAAAGCACCAACAAGTCCAAGTACTGCGCCTAAATGATAATTGTATTGCATTTTTTTATACACGCTTAACCATGCCTGTTTTTGTTTGTCTCCGTCAATATGAAGTATCATCCAGTCACTTTTTGGAGTGAGCATATAATAAAAATAATTCGTTGTAAAGGTTATTGCTCCAACGACGCATATAGTTGAAAACCGATTAATTTTATATGAATTTTTTGTCGCGCTTTTCCAAAATAAGAATAAAAGTGACAAGACAAGGCCTAATCCAAACCCTCTGAAATAAATTTGTCGACGTTCATCTGCAATTTTTTTATAGATTGCTTTTTGTTTTGTGGAGAGAACGGCCGTAAATTGTTGTATCGACAAGGTGCTATCTGAATTGTACATGGTGAAAATCATTGCAACGATGAACATTGTCGCAATAATGCAGCTTTTCATGCAGACCATTTTACAGTGGTTGTGAGTTTGGTGAGTTTAGTTATTATATTGTATGAAAATATTTTATTTTTATTTATAGATGGCATAATATCGTTGCAAAATCTCTATTAATACTAAATTTGCCAAATCATTATTTCCTTTTATTTCACAACATAAGATGGAAGATTTTTTATCCCTATAAATCTTAACAGTGGTTTGAACTCGGTCTTTTGGTATGTGGCAAATTTCAAACAGCATTATACCTTTCAACAGCAATTCGTCTTCATTGAGTTGAATGTTTGCAAAACCGTTATTAGTTTCTATGTCATATTGAAGCGTGTATCCATCTTCAGTATCCATGATTTTTTTATTAACGTCTTCGAGAGCAAGAACCATGTGCTCTAAATTTAAGTCAACCATTGCTTGCATTGTATAGATATAATAATATATGTATATGGAATTCTTTTTTTATATGTTTTTTGTAATTCAATTTTTATTTATTTTATAATATAATATTATATTAAATATACAAGTAAACAAGATGAAGATGATTTTAGGAGGTTTTTTTAACGGATTTGCTGCAAAGTTGATAGGAGGCGGTTCAAGCAAAACCGGAAGCGGTGGTCCGGAAGGTGGAAGCGAGCGCGAGATGCCGCGAGTAACGCTGAGAGAAGCGTGGAATGGTGCAGCTGCAACTGGAACTGTAAAAAATTTGCCAGTAGCTGCAACTCCATTTCGCGCTGTAAATAATGCTGGAGATTTATTGAATCGTAAAAATTATACTTCAGGCGGTCCAACGCAAATCAGTTCTTTAAGGGGCGGATTGAATGGGTGGAAGAAAATGGCGGGAGCAGTTCAACCACACCCTGATAACACCGGTATTCCATCTTCCACGTGCAATGTGAAATATGTGTATGACGGTTCGGATTACGTTACATTCAAGAAACTTCAGGCAATTAATCGCAACTATAATAATGCGAGCTTTGGCGGAAATTTGAACAGCGGTTCCCAGTCGGCATTTAGAGCAATTAGGCGCTTTTAATCAAGATGTAAAATTATAAATTCAAAATACAATATATTAATTAAGCATAATATATTATATCACAATAAGTTATATAACTAAAATGGTATTTAAATTAAAGTATAATTTCAATGGTCCTCCTGATAATCACATCTTGATAAAACAGCGTGGAAATAATGCAACGCTGACGAGCGTGAATCCAATGCCGCAACAATTTTACCCGTCATCAAATGACAGCGTATTTGCAATGGGTCGTCGCGCATTTGTTCAAACCAAGGGTGAGCCGAATGGTCCAAATAATGCGGATAACAAGGTTGCCGGGAAAGTGCGTGGAAATTTTGGAACAACGTTTAATCAAATACCGCCTCATAAACGCAATGGTTTAGTTGGAAAACCTATATCATTTCCGCAAGACAGTTCTCAACGAATCGAGCGTCTTAAAAATAATGCAATTGGCGGAGGGAGTATGAAAGTTGGTTTAGCAATAACAGCGCCCATGTCGTTTAAAAGCAATGACACAACCAGTCGTAATATAGCAATTCGAAGGTGTCGTGCCGGAGGCTGTGTTGCGCCAAAAAAGAAGGGTGCAAATAACTCATTCAAGTCTGGAGGGGGATCAATTTATACAAGTATAGGGAATCGTCAAATATTTGCTCCATAAATCAAAAGTAATGTAGCATTTTTATATTATATTAACCATCAAAAAAATAATAATATAATATAAAAATATATATATATAATAAAATTTAGTCAAATGAAAAGAGGAAGTCAAAAAAAAAATAAAAGAATGAATAAACGTAGCAGGACGCGGCGTCAACGTAAATATAGACGACGACAAATGTTTGGAGGTAATGCAATTATTGATCTTCTTAGTCCAACACCAAAATCTCTTGACACCTGTGAGAAAACTTATAATAGTTGCAAAGCCGATGTAAGTGACAATAATAATAAAGGAGGTATTTTTAGTATGTTTACTGGTTTGTTTGATAAGGATGATAAGGATAATGATTCATCTGTTAACACGTCGTCTTTGCCGGGCTTGTCATCATCGTCGCCAGTCTTGTCATCGTCTTCGCCAGAATTGTCATCATCTTTGCCGGGATTGTCATCATCAACGTATGAACCATCATCAACGTATGAACCATCATCAACGTATGAACCATCATCATCTTTATCATCATCTTCGCCAGAATTGTCATCATCTTCGCCAGAATTGTCATCATCTTCGCCAGAATTGTCATCATCTTCGCCAGAATTGTCATCATCTTCGCCAGAATTGTCACCTTCATCGTCTTTTATGTCGTCGCCATCATCTTTATCATCATCTTCGAGAGACTTGTCATTATCTGAACCAAACTTTGAACCAGACTTGTCGTCATCATCGACATCTGCATCTGAATCAGATTTATCTACACCGGTTGTGTCGTTACAATCTGAAAAATCGGATGAAGAGGACAAACCGCTGTTGTCTGCTGAACATGGTGGTGGCAGTATAAAGAAATATAAAAAACGAAATTCAAAGAGAAAAAATAATAGTAAAAAAAAAAGAAATAATAAAAAAACAAATAAGAAAAATTAATTACAAACCATTTAATAATGTAATGAATGTTATTTGTTACTTATTTACATATTTTGATATATTTTAACTGTCAATACATTTAGAATGTCATCTTAATATATAGATTAATACATGTTCGTTATAAGCAAGCACGCGAATGTGCGCTTGTGGTCTAGTGGGAAATATGGAAACTTCAAACTAAGCGACAACCTATGTCGCGAGTTCGAATCCTGACAGTTCCTCAAAAAAAAGGCTTCAAAGTAAGCTGAAAAAAAAATATGGAAAAATATACCCAAAATAATCCCCTATAGCTCAGCGGCAGAGCGTCTAAAACACCGTCGTCTATCACCACGACTCGCAAGAGTCCGAATTGAAGATGGTTATCGCCTTATAAGCGGAAGGTCACAGGATCGAAACCTGTTGGGGGAATACTTACACTTCAGCAGCTTTACAGAAGCTGCTCGTCATAGCTAAGTGACGTACCGTATGTAAAAACACAGCCAAGTCTATAAACCACTCCCATGGCGGGCGGCTTATCGTCGAACACAATTAAGACACTCACAATGTCCGAAAGTTTGATGGTTATCTCTTTCTCATTAAAAGGCGAGCACAGGATCGATACCTGTGGGTGGTACTCAACGGGGATGGCGCAGAGGGAGCGCGCGGGGCTCATAACTCCGAGGTCCTAGGTTCAAACCCTAGTCCCCGTATTTTTTTTTTACTTTGAAATAAGGTGCAAGGAAAATGAGTTACTGGCATTTTTGTCAGTAATTCATTTTATTTTTTATTATATCTTTGAATAAATCGATACAACACATAAAGTGAAAATATGCTGATGCAAGCATAAAATGCTTTTACGTAGATGTCATCCGGTAGTTTTGAAAAATCGATTTGATCAAATCGATAACCCGACTTTTTTGAATCTTTTTTCTTTTTTTGTTTTATTTTATTTTTTGGGACCGCTGCATACTTGTACTTGCATTTTGATTTTTGTTTTGATGATGTTGATGACGATGATGACGAGCACGAATCCGAGTCATCACCACCACCACCACGACCGCTGTAGTTTATAAATGTTTCAGTACATGTTTGCGTCGGGTCTGCCGGGTTTCTTTTATCAGGAAAAGTGCACGGGTCCATATTTTTAACATCGGCAACTGCGACAAATTTAGTGTCGGTTCCAATATTGTCTTGTCCGGTGTCATTTAAATTTGCGTCGGTTACAGGAGTAACCGTGGCGAGCGTAACTGACATGCACGGCGGATTTTCGCCCATCATAAATGACTTGAAAATATTTAGCGGATTTAGTTTTGCTAAATCGCCTAGCGTTCCAGGAATTAATCCCTCAAATTCTGTAAAGTCAGTTCCGCCTAGACCCGATGATATAAATGGGATGTTTCCGCTTGGAACATTATTAATATAAATATATCGGTCAACTAGATTGTTTGATGCAACGTCAGTACACTGACCGCCTGTTTTTAAAAAGAACTTATCACCTAAAGGTCCGCCTGTTGTAGAACCACCTTTTCCAGTCACAAGCACTTCAACATAGTTGATCAATCCGCCAATATTATTAGCAAGTGCGTCAAAAGTTCCTTGGTCTGACATCCCCATATCTGATGGTTTTAATATGCGTTTCCAGTATAAATAGTCGGGACCCAGCAAATTTTGTTCCATCCCTTTCATATCCGTCATAATATCTGAAAAAAAACCCGACATTGCAATAAATATGTAGTTGTAATTGAAATAATAAATGAATGAAATTTAACTTTGGAATATATATATATAATAATTATTTAAATAAAATAATATTAATATAATAGTAATAAAAAAAATATTCAGAAAAATGAATGGTGGAAGCAGAAGCGAAAAAACAGAAATGAAACTTTTGAATAAAAAACAAACAACACACGGAGAAAAATTAGATGCAGATGCTGAGGATGCATTAAATACATTAAAGGCGACTTTAAAAACGGGAGACTTGTTGGTTTGTGATAACTTGCAACATAATTCATGGGGAATATTTAGCTGGTTTATTAAATTTATGACACAAAGTGATTATTCTCACGTTGGAATGATTGTGGTTGACCCGGATATGACAACCCCCAAGTTGAAAGGCGTGTACGTTTGGACGTCGGGAATATCAGACACACCTGATCCAGAGGACAATAAAAAAAAATTCGGTGTTCAGTTTGTCGAGTTTGATGAGTTTTTAAAAACATATGAGGGGAAAATTTATCTTAGACGTCTCAGATGTGAAACACAAGAGCAATATCACAAACTATTTAACGCAACAACATTACAAGAAATTCATAAAGTAGTTTATGATAAGCCGTATGATATCGTGGTAACCGACTGGTTAGAGGCGTATTGTAAAAAAGATGCAAATCCGCAAAAAACGTCGCGATTTTGGTGCAGCGCATTAATTGGATACATATACACCAAGTTAACGCTTTTTGACGATAGTTTAGATTGGAGCATATTGACACCGAGTTATTTTTCAAGCGAAAATAAAACATTTAAAATGTTGCACAATGTGAAACTTGAAAAGGAATATCAAATTTGGGGATGAATATAGGGTTTACAATACATTAATATAATGAATTAAGAATATAATATAAAATTGAATCTATATATATAAATAATAAGATATCAGTAAAGAAGAAGAAACTTGTAAACATGTCAAAGCCGCAAAAACAACAGTCACATCAAGATTGGGAACCCATTGTTTTCAATAAAAAATCATCAGAAAAAACTGCTTCGGCAACAACTCCAAAAACTTCGTCGTCGTCGTCGTTGGCATCCGTTGGCATTTATGCAGCCGCATCAGACGACGATGTTAAAAAAACGAAATACGTGTCAAAAAATACTTCACTGGCTGTTAGTGCAGCAAGATGCGAAAAAAAAATGACGCAAAAGGAATTGGCAAAAAAATGCAATTTCGACGTTTCGGTCGTTTCTGAAATTGAAAGAGGAACGTGTGTATATAATCCGATACATGTGAATAAAATACAAAGTATTCTTGGAGTAAAAATACCGAGAAATTAATTCGAATAAATAAATAAATAACTTAAAATTATTAATTTATTTATATTTATTTAGTATAGTTTATATTTTTTTTATAACTGTACACATTAAACCATTCTTTGTACGTAATCACGCTCAGTCATGAGTCGGAGTGAAATTTCGGAACTGTTTCATTCACAGTTGGAGTCTGTTTTTAAAACTTTTCATTATGATGCCACCTTTTTAAAGTGTCTTCGTATTCATAATAAGGAAATTATTGTAAATTTTCCTATTGTGTTAGATGATAATCGGGTTGAAATTTTTACGGGGTATCGTGTTCAACACAATAACTGGTTGGGTCCATACAAAGGCGGGTTGCGTTTTAGCGACGAAGTCCACCTGGAAGAGTGTAAAGCGCTGGCATTTTGGATGACAATAAAATGCGCCCTTCATAATTTACCGTTTGGCGGAGCAAAGGGGGGTGTCATGTATAATCCAAGAAAGTATTCAGAAAATGAAAATCGGAATATTTCGAAGGCATTTTGTGCCGCCATTTATACAAACATTGGGCCAACTCTTGATATACCGGCACCGGACATCGGAACGTCGAGTCAAACAATGGACTGGATGGTTTCCAAATATCAAGAGTTGAGCAATGATGCGAGTAATGCGGCAAATACGAATAAATTAAATGTAGGCTGTTTTACCGGTAAAAGTGTGGACTGTGGAGGGTCATTAGGACGAAACCATTCTACTGGATTGGGCGTTGCACTAACAATTGATTACTGGAATAAACATCATAAGGATTTTATTGATGCTCCTCTTACAACATACATTTTACAAGGTTTCGGAAATGTTGGCGTGTGGACGATGCATTTTTTAAACCAGTTTGGTTTCAGATGCTTGGCAGTTGGCGACCACACCGGATATTATAAATTTAATGACGCGTGTGGTGGCATTGATATTGAAATGTTGAAAAAATATAATACTGATAACCGAGGACTGCTCCATGTAGAGACTTCGCCCGAATTTAAATGCGTGGAGAAAATAAGCGAACAAGATTTTTGGAAAATGAAATGTGACATTATAGTTCCCGCTGCAAAAGAGCTGCAAATAACAAGAGATGTTGCCCAAAACATCGATTCTAGTTGCAGGCTTGTTGCTGAAGGTGCAAATGGACCAACAACTGCCGAGGCTGACGCAATCCTGCTTGAAAGAAACATTGAAGTAATACCTGATGTGCTCTGCAACAGCGGGGGTGTGATTGTGAGTTATTTCGAATGGGTTCAAAATAATTCAAACGATTATTGGAGGTTGGATGTGGTTGAAGAATTGTTGACAAAAATGTTGCATAATACTTGTGACAAATTATTTATTTTAAAGGACCAGTATCAACAATACAAACACAGCAACAGAACCTTGGCTTACAAAATATCGGTTGATACTTTGTTTCATAATTCATAATAAAAAATAATAATAAAAAATAATAATAAAAAATAATAATAAAAAATAATAATTTTTATAGTCCCGTGCTATAGTCCCGTGCTACCAAACCCCCCTGCACCTCTATCTGTTTTTACCAGCTCTTCAACTTCTTCCAATTCGTTTGTGAATATTCTCTCAAAAATCAGTTGTGCAATTCTGTCGCCCGTTTTTATTGTAAAATCGTATGCCCCGTGGTTGAACAGAATAACTTTTATTTCACCCGTGTAGTCGCTGTCAACAACTCCGGCGCCAACCTGGATTCCGTATTTGAACGTCAACCCGCTTCTCGGTGCAATTCGCGCATAACATTCTTTTGGCACCATGATGGAAATGCCAGTGGAAATGGCGCACCATTTTCCAGGCGGAATGGTTGCATCAACAGATGAACTAATGTCCAGCCCGGCGCTGCCTTCGGTAGCTCTTTTAGGTACAACTGCGTGTGAAACTAGTTTTTTCACTTGAAACATTTTGAAAACGAATGAATTATATAAAAGTATATAAAATTATATTTATACTTTTATATACAATATATTTATATATATATTTTTTAGATGGCGTTAGTTGTTGCGAGTTTATTACAAAGGGATGCGGTGTTGCGCTCGATTGGTGCTACAAATTCAAAAATATACGAAATTCTATCAGAATACATGTGCGGAGAGACGTATATTAAATCAAAAATGGAAAAAATGGACATTATTTATAAATTGGAAGTAATTGAAAGTTATATTTCAGAATTGCCAGAAATGGTTCATGAAAAAGCAAGCATACATAAAGCATTGACGGGCATTCATGAAATGTGCACGAAATTGCACAATGAACTGGATGCAATTTTAAAAAAGATAAAGATGCATAATGAAAAATACTTTTATTACTTGAGGACATTTGACATTTCATCGGATTTATCGAACCTCGAAACTCATGTTTATAATTTAAATCACAGATTCAAAATGTTTTTAGGGTTGATGAATGCAAACGGTGCCGTGTGTGGAAATTGAAATTGAAAATATTACATACTAACACCCTAAAAAAATTGGTAAAAGCAAATCAAATTTTTGCATTTTTGTATTATTTTTTTCATTGTTAATTTGGCGTGTAAAATGTGCAAAGGTGTAAAATAAATAATAAATAATTATGATAATTTATATAAACATATATGCAGATATTACACATATATATTTATAACATTTGATTTTATTTTATTATGACAAATCAATCCGAAACTGCAACACATGACCAAGGTGGTGATGGTGGCGCCGCATGTGCGGAAGCTGTAAATATGGTTACAGTGTTGTATAATAAATACAGTAGTATGCCAAATGTTCAACAAAAATTGATTCATCACATTACAGATGTGTTGCCGACGATTCTTGAAACGACTGTTCTACAGTATCACCAGAGAGAAGAGAGAAAAAAGTCACTTGAAGAAAAATCGGATGAATTTATTGAAGAATTTCTTGCAAAAACGCGTTATTTTTATTATTCTGGAACCGAGTTATTTTTTATTTATTCTGAAGATAAAGTGTACGAAGTGATAAAAGAGGACAACATTCAACATTCTATTTTAACAACCATTAGTGCAAACCACAAAGAGCTGATGCCGTGGAAATACAAAATAAAAATACAAATCATAAAACGAATTCGAGAGAATAATATATTAAAATCAATACCAGAGTCAGAAACTATTCAAAATGTTATACAATTTCTCACACCTGTTTTGTTTAACAATAAAGATGCAGTGAAATACTTTCTTACAGTCCTCGGGGACATTCTGCATAAAAAAAATTCACTTCATTATTTTATTAACTCAAAAACTTTTATTCCTTTTATAAAAGAATTGAACCAGGAGTGTTACAAGTACTATGGTATTAATTTATTACCTCACTTCAAATTCAAATACTATGAACACGCGAATGAAGATTGTCGACTTATAAATGTGTGCGAGCTATCAAATGCTTATAGTGATTATTTTAAATCACACATTATTCCTCACATTATTGATTTATTTTGCGTCGCATCTCATTACTCAACCCGATATGTATGTGCTGACTTGTTTTTGGATAAATATTGTAACGACTATTCGGTAATAAATCATGCATTGTATTTAAAAAGAAATACCAATATTGAAATTGTGGCGCGATTTATTCATGAAACCACGGAAAAGTGTCCTGGTTATAATATAACGTGTAAAAATATGTTATATTTATGGAAGATATTTATTGAAGAAGAGAATATTCCAAATATATTTTTCAATCATTCTCTCCAACAACTGTTATCAACACATTGTGAAGAGTTGAACTTGGAATTTGATACTGCTGCGGCCGCAGCCACCAGTTTATCGGATAATAACACAGTCATAAAAAATAGAACGAGCAAACATTTACCATTTGTTTGTAATTTTATGACATTCTGGAACACTTATATTATAGATTTCAATAATTCGGAAGTGGAAGAAGAAGCGGAAGAAGAATATGAACTAGAATTGGACGAGTTGTTGTCGTTATTCAACAAGTCAATTAAACGGTCTGCGACAACGCTGTTGCACAATAATGTCACGGATAAAATGTTACTCGGGCTTATAAAACATTATTACCCGGACATTATAATAGAAGATGACAAGTATTTGATTCACGTGGGATGCAGGTCAAGTATATGGAATAAAAGAGGAGAAATAGAAGAATTTATAAAAAAATACAAGGAAACAAAAATGGAGAGTGCAAATGCAAGTCAGTCATTGTACGCAATTTATCAGTGTTATTGCAAATATGCGTTTGATAAGGAGTATAATATCATTAGCAAACGATGGTTTGAAAAGTATTTCATGTCGGTTTACGATTCTTATTTAATTTATAGTGAAATAAATGCGAACATTATTGTCTCTTCAAAATGGTTCAATATTTGATTTTTTATACGTATTCACATAATTCTGAGTAAATGTACATGTATTTATATTTTATATTAATTTATATATATATACAATCAACAACACATTAAAATGAGCGCCGCCGCAACATTTGAGTTAAAAACTTTAAATGACCTCATTAAAACGAAATTAAATAAAACGATAAAAAATGATTTATTGCGTAATAGAGATTTTTTAGAGTGTTTGTCAATTATTGGTAAAACAGCAATTGTATATACAATTAGAATAAATAGAATAAAATATTATATATATTTTTCAACACATTTTACAGAGTTGTCAGCATTTTATGAATCAAAACCTGCTGAAGTTTACACAGATCTTAGAAGTAGAACTAAAATAGACGATGACAGGTACAACTTTGTATTGTTTTTATTTTTATTAAAAATGAGAGAAACAGAAACGACAGAAATGGTGGAACCACCACAAGAAAGGGATAGTGTTAGTTTATTTCATGGAAAAACATCACTTTTCGAATCATTTAAAATAAGTTATCCCGAAGACAAAGTCAACATTAAAGATGATGTAATATTTGAAGTTCCCCGAGTTGTAATAGATGGAAAATTATACACATTTGAAAACTATTTAGAGAAGTGTAAGAGTAATCCAACAATGTCTTCGTGTATAATGATGGGTGGTAAAAATAAAAAAACTAAAAGAAAATCAAAAAAAAAAATAGTAAAAAGGAAATCAAAGAAAACTATATTGACTTACGGAGGAGAAAAAAAAAATAAACGAACAATAATAAATAAAAGCAAAAAAAATAAAAAAATAAAAAAACTACAACACAAACGTCACTATAATAAAAGTATGAATAACAAAAAAAAGAATAACAAAATACAAAAAATATATCATATGCAAGGAGGTGCAACAACTGAACAAATTGCGGCAGCTGTGGTAATGAGACCGTTGATATATGATATTGGACGTTTTGATATTTTGAAACAATTAAATGAAATTATTCACCATGAACGCAAAAATCCCCGCTATTATCCTAAAGAAGAACCAAGTTACACTTTCAGTTTTAGCGAATTTGCAAGAAGGATTATCGATGAAGCATACCAAATTATTTATGACCATTTTCTTTTACAACCAAATACAAACATTATAAATCAAGTTAAAATTGCAAAAGGTAAAGCGACAGCATCAGCATTAGCAGAATTGCCAGTCGCAGTCGTAGAACCGGAACTAGCAGCATCAGCAGCATCAGCAGAATCACCAGTCGCAAAACCAACCATGTTGGATGTAATATTACAATCAAATCGTTCATCACCTTCTTTGTCATCTTCTTCGTCAACAAGTTCACCATCTTCGAAGCTAACTGTGGATAAGTTACTTAGTTTTGGACCCGGAAATCTTGGAAACGTTTGACATGTGACCGGACCGCGCAACCTTTTGAGTGTTTTCTATTATTTTCCATCAGTTTTATAAACGGGTGCATTTGACTTGGCGGCGTCTGCAGAATTTTTCGCATTGTTCTTATTTGCTAAAAATTGAGCAGCTGCAGTTCGCGCTTGTTTGGGAGTCTGCACACACGGAATGGTCAACATGTAATTGTAGCTGATAGATGTAATAAGGATTCCTGTCAATAAATACCATATAAAATAAGAAATAAGATCTTTTAGTACAATATATTTTTTAAGTTCAAAGAATAATGAATTGCTGTCGGCAGTCGCACTGTCGTCAACTGGTTTAAGTCCGTTTTTGAATAATTCGACACTAATGCTTTTATTCCAGAAACCTACAATATTGTCAGTATTGAGCGTGTTGATAACGGTCGAAGGGTCGCTAAGTATATTTTTAATGACAATAAATGCATCTTTGTCTTTTGCTTTTCCAGTATCATTCAATAACTTTTCTGTAAAAAGTGACGACACGCCAAAAACACTTGCGACGGCATAGCCGATTGTATTCGAAAAAGCGGAAAGCCATCCAGGAAACATTGTTAGCAGCAAGTTGAGTAAACCGAAAATAAGAATCCACGGAATAATTGTTGCAACAGCCGCGGTTCCAACATTAGAAGGACTGTTGCACATTTGTTTGGCTAAATATATATTCAAAATAAATTGACTCACAAGAACTAAAATGAAATAAATAACAAATAAAACTGTTGACTTCTCGGGAAACATGTATTTCATAACAAAATAAACAACTGTAACTCCAATATAAACAAAAATAGAGGTGGCGGGATCAATCACTTGAGCCACTTTCGAGTTTGAGGTAAGAGAAGATGTCACAGATGCGACGGTTGCGCCAGTGGAAGCAGGTGGTTGTGTTGAAGAAGTGTCGGTAGTATCGGTAGTAGTAGAAGACATTTACTTATTCTATTTCTCTATTTAGTAAAAATATTATTTTATAATAATCTTTCTTGTATTACCAATATATTAAATTTTATACTATTTATTGTGTGTAAAATTTAATATGTAATTATCTATTACTTTTATAGAAGTAAAAACATCAGTTACACATTACACAACCACCACATCATGAATTTTTTTAAAATGGGTATGGGTAATAATTATAGTCAAGATGATAAACCATTTTTAACTGAACCCGGCGTAAAGTCATTTATAAGTGGAGTGTTGAAGGGATGTCATCAGTTAAAGTCACAGCACTACAATACAATATTCAATGTTTCAATGTTTGCACTATTTTTCATAGTTTTAGGGGGAATTCTGTATTATAAATACAAAGGAAAACTCACTCCTGAAGAAAAAGAAAGAAGAAAACAACAAGAAAAACAATACATTTTAACAAAACTAAATAATGTATCTGCAACAATAAAAATGGATAGACAAAAAGGCAATATCACACATGCAAATTTAATTACAGATTTACCTTCATGGTGACGATGATTACTCCAAGCAAGTATAATGAGTAATAATTATTAGTTGTATTGAAACCAAATCAATTCAAATCACGCTCAAAATGCGGCGCGTTTCAGACGATGACGATGGCGTCCAATCAATTTCAATAAACATTTTTACTTGACTGTAGGTGTGTCCGCGAGGAAAATATGATTTTTCAACACAATTGATAGTAGAGTCGGGAAAAATGATTTGAAGCTCTGAAATTAAATCTTTAATGAACTGTTCTCTCATATGGGCTCTTTCACTCGCTGCATTATTTGTAAATTTCAATTGCAGTTTATGATATTCCAATATTGTTAATTGCATTTGTGATTGATACATAAAACCACTTATTGTATTGGTAATCCACTCTTCTTCAAACGGAATTGAATATTTAAATGCAGTTTCAACATAGTTATCCGTGTACATGTATGTGCGACCGCTTGCTTTATTTATTACACCATTGTATATTAAATTTACCACTTTATTCAGTTCTCTATTTTTAGGATAATTTTTAAGATACTCTTTTGTAATTGGTTTCACAAAATTCTCCATAATTTTAATTTATGTCTTTTTCTTTTTTATCGTTTCTATTGTTTCTTTACAACAAAATTTTAAATTATTTTCATAATATTTAATTATAGTTATATGTTATATTATACAGTATGACCAGCGAATTAGAAGAATCAAATGATGAAAAGATTATGAATTATTTTAGACTGAAACAAGATTATTTTGAAGAGAGAAAAAAAATAATCAATAATTTATACAAAAAAACTAAATTTATACAGTCGACAAATGAAAATAAAAGAATAGCAATAAAGCAAGAAATATTAGATTCGTCTAGTATTCGTTCTATTTTATTAAAAATGCAAAAGATTAAAAAAAGTCGTGGATTTAAAATGGGAAATACGTACAACCTTCAAGATTTAATTGAATCTCAATTTAAAAAAGTTGAAGAAATGAAAGAAAATATTATCAATTTGAAGCTGGATTTATTATTCAACTATAAATCTGAAGATGAGACTCTTGCTGAAATTACTGTAAAAATTCCTGAATTCAATAGAGAGCTTGAAATATATAAAAAATATATCTCTGATTATGAAAATGTTGTTAATAACAAAGAACGACATGCGCAGTTAATTCGCATTCGCGATGATATTCAAAGAATACTAGTTGATATTGAAAAGCAAAAAGAAACTATGAATCAACTATCGGATCCTATAAAAAAACTTGAAATTCTTCACACTATTATTGAAATATACCAAACGTCACTTCAGTTCAATCCCGATTATCAAGAAGAAGGTGGAAAAAATGAGGATGAAGATGATGAAGAAGCCGGGTCAAGACGAAAAAAAGAGACAGAAACCACTAAACAAATGCGACTCAAATACGCAGACTGTTCCTTGTACAAAATTCATCCTGATGATGATGAAGTATATCTCATACAAATTCCTTTTACAATATCACAACTTGAAGTTTCTATCAAAAAATAATGCAGGTGTTTAGTTTTATTAATAATAATAATTATTAATAATATAATAATAACTGATAATAATAATAATTTATAATAATAATAATTTATAATAATAATAATTTATAATAATAACTGATAATAATTATTATAATATAATGACAACAGAGGTGACAACTCCGAAAATAAATAACCCACAAAATTTTAGAGTTTCAAATACTTTAAGAACAACACGAAAACCGCACTATGCGACAAAAGCGGACACCGCATTCGAGATAGTTCCTGGCATGCATCGTCCAAATGCAAACGGTGTTCCATCCAATATAAATCAGGCTGACTTTATAGGACCGGAGTTTAAAGCGCGCCCGATAAAGCATTGGCGCAAACAGCTAGTTCCCACAAATTCATCAACAGATGATTCTAGCCAAAAACGAATGGCGACGGTGCAGCTGATGGATACGCCGGGGTCAAGCGTGTATAAAACAAATGCAGAGTCATGCAAGTGCATCGAGACAGGTGGGAATTCATTTCAAATAGCAGATGCCTACGTGGAAAATAAATGTGATAAAGAAGTAAAGATTGAAAATAATGGTGCAATTTCTATTCCGATACAATTTATTAGCACTCCAATTATAGAAGAAATTTTTCTTAATATTCCGGGGGCTGCCACCATCTATGATATTGTTTATGAAAACAATGAGCCAACTGTTCCAGATATTTATTTTGTTACTCCGATAACTCCGATTGCCGAACCGGTTCCGGACCAAAAAGATGAAATAAACCCCGACACAAGTTATGAAATTATTACCAGCGTTTATGACACAGTGCGCATTTCGTGCAATCCCGAAAATAATCGAATCCGGTCAGGCATTTCCACGTTGAGCCAGGCTTATTATGAAACCACGACGGGTTACTTGCAGTCCAGATGCAGAACTGCAGTTCAACGACTTTCGACCACCAAAAAACCAGGTTGCGTATACTATCCTACTGTCAATGATAATATTCCATTTGAATTTTTGTACCCGATAGATGCGCAAAATGGTCCGCAAGTTTACGAGTCAAAATATTGCACAAATCCAAAAACATACAATAATAATCTCCTCAATCGACCTGCAAATAATTATTGTAGCACAATCTATAAGCCAAATAACCCACAGTTTGCGCGACAAGGTGCAGTTTCGGGAAGCACGCGCCTTCAAAAATTGAAAACAGACACCATAACAAGCAACGGATTTTCATTATACTCGGCATACGGAGCAACAATGGCAAATGCCGGCAATTTTCATGGAACAAGTGTGTCAAATAATTATTTTGTTAAGAATAGAAGCTTTCCGCTTGAAGGTTTTATTCACTTGAATAAATATCGTGAAAATAAACAGTTGGCATGTTGTAATACTGTTTTTTGAAAGTCGTCATACGTCATACACTTTTACTTCTTTACCGTCTTCAACTAGGCTGAATCGAAGTTTATATGAAAGTAAATCATCTAATATATTACTTGAGTTTCCCGCTCTGTTTATACTTTGCGCATCTTCGATTGAACACCCGCCTTTAATAAAACTGACATTAGATATTGTTCCAACAGGTCCAGGCGTAACATTCGTCGATTCCCCGACACTCATTTGAATATTTTTATTCGTAAAATAATTCATGGATGAGTCAGTATACGACACACACACCGACTTGCTGTTACATGCGCTTTCTTTGGTACTTGTCAATGAAGTGTTCAGTATGATTATGTTATTCAGTCTCCCGTTTATAAACACATCTAAAGCGCGACTTTTATTTGTAAATCCGGCATCGGTATTATATATCGGTTTTGGATTTCCAGATGCATCTACATAATTTTCATCTTCGATATAGTCGTCGTCACCGTTATAATTCAAAATCACATTTACTAACTCTTTCATTGGTAAAGGGTGCGACATTAAATTGTTGTACGTAGTTTGAACGCTAATAGAACTAGTATAATTTAAGTTGCAGCTTGCATCAATATACAACTTGAATATATTTATTGGACCCGAAGACGAACCATTGTTTTGAAGCGATATGATATTAAAACTTGCGTCTGTCAGAAGCGGCGGCACCCATGAATTTATATTTATCCAAAAGGATATTGCAAATGCACCTCTGTTCAACAGTTTATCAGGTGGAATGGGTATCGGTGAAGAATTACTTGTACTCAAAATGCTCTGTGAAGAGGTTGTTAGCGAGATGTTTTGTTTTTCTTGCATGTAAAATGAAACTAAAATATAAACAGCAAGAATAAAAATTATAAGCAAAATGATATAAAATATATTTATTTCTTTACCATAAAATAACATTTTATAAGAGGGTTATAATTATAATTTTATAATATATTAATTATAATTATAATTTATTTTATTTAATGACAGTTGAATAAAATAAATGTTTAAATATCGAGTCTTGACAATTCCACGTTGTCTTTCACAAAAGCAAAACGAACTTTGTATTTATTAAAAAAGTCAGCAACAGAACTTCCAGTTCCACTGCCATCTCCGCTTGAATAAATGTTCCAAGCATCTTGTGGTCCTGTTGGATCGGGGTTGAATGTTGTATTTATTAAACCAGTCATTCCACCGCCTACACTGTAACTTCCAGGAGGTAAAGTATATGTTGCAGACAAACTTGTCGTGCTCACAAGTTTTCCGTTGAGATAAATATCTACTGCGTTACCATTATTAACAGACACAATAATGCATACCCATGTCTGAAGTGGTACGTTTGGCACTTGTGATGGTTGAGTTGTGCCATTTCCTATAGAGAGGATTAAATTATTACTATTGGCATCTAAACTTAAATTGAATCTTTTTGGATCACTCGTCGATGCGGTGTTGGAAATAATATTTTTTGATTTTTGTGTCCATTCACTTATGTAAAGCCAAGTCACAAATGAAAACGAGTTGGCGTTTACTGGAACAGCAACCGTTGTTGGTTTGCTTGCATCTTGGTGACCAGTCGAAACAACTGAAGATGAAGAAGAAAGCATTGTCCAAATGAAATAAATAATAATAATTAAAAGTATTACTATTATAACCGTTGTGAATGAGAAATCCATTATTGTTTTGTTTTGTGGTGAGAAATAAAACTAACCTATATAATGTGTATTAGATATTATTATTATTAATTATATTTTTTTTATTTTTTTTTATTAAAAAAATAATAATTATGTTTTTTTTTATTATTTCTAAATGAAATGATTTTATTATTTTTAAATTTATATCAAGTTAAAAACATGAAGTTAAAAACATCAAGTTAAAAGTTTGGAGATAATGGCGGGTTCAAGTGTTTGTGTGTGTTGTATATCCATGAAATTGCATCACTGCCTAAAGGATTTCGAAAGTACATGACATTACATGCTTGGCCATATATACCCTTATCTTTTCCTACAGTTAAATTTTTCATAAGGTTTGGAATAACATTCGGTGTTGTATTTTCTAATTTATTGTTTAGAAACACATCCATGATGCCATTATTAAAATTTATAAATAAGTGATTCCATCTTTGCAAAGGAATGGATTGAATTGTGGCTGTTTGAGTAGTACCTGTAGTACCTGGGACACTAACCACAATTGCATTTATTACATTCCCACTTGCATCAACTGGGTTGTAACTTATGGTGGGACTTGTTGAAAAATCCAGTATACTTACACCAACAGCACTTTTATTATAACTTGAATTTGTGTTGAGAGGTTGAGGGTGAATATAAAACCATGCAGACAGTCCATAATTATAAGTCGGACTGTTATTGATTACATTATCTGCAAGAGATGGCGTTAAAGATGACGTGTTGTTGTTGTTTGAATCTAAAGTATTTGCTTGTAATGTATTTGACACATTAAGAGGCAGTACACTGTCAACTATAACTTCGCCGTTGTGATTAATAACTGCGTCAAAAGCTTTTGGAAGAATAAATAATAACGCAATTAGTATAATTTCAATAATAAGAATAATAACATAGGTCCAGCCTGTCGTCTGTGCTAGTTTCAATTCCGTTTTAATAAAATCAATGAAATTTAAACACAAACAAGGTACATAAATAAGCGTTTTAAAAAGTAAACTGGACCAGGATGGCGGTCCGGAGATATAACCCGGTGCTTCTGCGCCAATGAATTTGACAATCATGGTAAAGATTCCAATAAGTATTGCAATATTTATGACAAAAAGAACCGTGTTTGCAATCATGGGAACATTATTGTAAACGTGTAAAATTGCAAGAATGATTCCTAAGACAATTCCGATCAACACTGTGTATTTCAAGAATGATATTATAAAGGGCACAAATGCATCAAATCCCATTGCAAGCAATGACAAAAGTGCAAATCCGATGAATAAAAAGATGCATAAGAAAATAGATTTGTTGTCAGATACGATTTGAAACGGTTGTTTTTTATAAATATATATAACTAGGGCTAAATACATGAAAAAAATAATTAACATTGAATTTTTTACAATTTGTGTTAAGAATCCTTTGATGTTGTACCCGCATATGAAGTTGGCAATTTTTTTGATTGATTCCCAAACTCCTGAAACGGATGACACTGACATGTCTTTAAAAAAATTATTCACTTCCTGGGTTACATTTACACCGTTTACAACCACTTTATACAGCAAATGAAGCGTTAATATTCCAAGAATTGAACACATAATAATTGCTGCAAGTTTATTTAAAAAAAATAGTGAACAAGCTAATAATAATAAAAAAATGATAACTACATAAATGTTTGGTATCTCGATATACTTGAAAAATCCTGTAATTATAAATGTTATAACTATTGATACTAGAAATGTCCAGTCCTTAATGGTGTGATGAATATAACCATATAATAATCCGGTTATTATTAAAACCATAACTAGTAACATAATCATATTGGCAGTTGTAAGCACCATTCTATTCTATTATGTTTTGGATTATGTGTGTTGTTGGATTGATGTTTTTTATATAATATCTTTATAATATACTATATAAAATAAATGAATACAAAATAATATTTGAAACATTTGTTTATTTATTATATTTATTATTCAATAAATAAATATAATATGAAATTATTTAACTATTACAATGAATACAGCACTTATTTAGCAAGTTTAGATGGAAATAAAAAATATTTAATAAACAAAAATATTAAATTTTTAGGTGTAGAAGAAAATATAAATTGTTATATATTTGAATTAAAAGATGGAAAACAAATTTTAAGAATAATTGATAAAAAGTTTGTATCCTATGAACCAATATCAAATCAAAGTGAACCGTAGTGTAATTATAAAAAATTTATTTATTCAATAAGAATCGTAAAATACTAAAAAAAAAACTAATAAAAACTACCAAAAATATAAAACCCCATTTCATCCCATATTTTTTAAAAATATCATAAAAATAACCCAAAAAAAGACAACATAACAATGCAAATAAAATATAAATCAATATATTAATTTCATTACTATTATCATTCCTTTGATATATTAAATATGTTATTGAAAAGTAAAAGGAAATTATAAATGTTGTTAAAATAGATACATTCAACAAAGTAGAAAATGGCTGTTTTAAAGAGTCCACTATCATAGTTATTAACTCTTTTCCGATTAGTGTTTCTTTTGTAAATAACAATATCAACGTCAAAATTCCAATGGCTGTAAATGTTCTATTCACAGCGTCGTCCTTTTCATCCTGGAAAAAATCTGACAATTTTGAATGACGAAAAAATACAATGACCCATGATATCCAACACAGTAAATAAATAACCACGGAAAATATACTGAGCGGCAACGTTGGGTCAATCAATAAAGAACTCGGTAACAGTTGAAGATATTTTGATATGTTTCTTGTTGATAACCAAATAAAAAATGCTGTTAGTAAAATAAAGGCTGCAAATGTGATATTTGCAGCATATGTCCAACAAATTGTATTATCAACGCGATTATTACAACCGTTACGTAAAGTATCAATATAGTAACTATATATTCCAATAAATAAAAGAAGTGTGGCAAATAGTCCATACAATAATTTTTTACCAACGGATTGGTCACGGTAGGCTGTAAAAATACCCATCATAATGGGAAAAAGTAGAGTTAAAGCTGCTGCAGAAATTAATGAAATTTTGCTTTGGTCTGGATTTTCTTCAATATCCAAAATTGCCTTTACCAACCAGTAAAATACACCAACCCATGTCACGTATGTTAAAATTGGAACAAAGTACGTTTGTAACAGTCTGGAAATACTGTAATTTGTTATGTTCAAGTTGAAATAGTTATTATATCCGTATGTCAGTATGATTGCAAAAAATAATAAGGCACTAAATAGACCACCTATCCATTTGTCTTGCAAAAAATATAAAAAAAAATTTAGAATAACACATCCAATTACAACTAAAGATAATATAGTCGTAGTAGACATTGTAGATTCATTAGGATTCATTGAGTTCATTCAATAAATAAATTAATAAGTGAGTTAATATTTTTTTGTTAAAAAATGAAATATATTTATTTATATATATAAATTATTATATTTTAATAACCACGTAATAACCACGTAATAACCACGTAATAACCACGTAATAACCACGCAATGAAATTAAAAGTTTTCAAATGCTGTTTTTTTTCCGTGACAGTCTCGGCACAATGCCACTAAATTATCCACAGCATTCGAACCACCGTGTTCGAGGCGAATTCTATGGTCCACTTCAAACCAACTAGGAAGTTGTCGTTTACAGTCGCCGCATCTCCACGATTGTTGGGCTGCCACAAATTTCTTTTTCGATTCGCTCACACTTCGCTTTGTGGCTTTTATTCCGGGTCCATTCATTGTTGTCGCCGTTGCTGAATTTCCTCCCGAGCTCATCATTTTACTTATATTGTATTGTTGTCGCCTAGATGTATTAGACCAATCTTCCGCTTCATCGTCGTTTCCGTTATTACCATTGTTGCCTTTAAAAAATGCGCGTTTATTGGTCATATCGAAGAATGGTGTCAACATGTCTGCTGATTCTCGACTAATCGGCATATATTTAATCAATTCATTTGCATGATGCATTATTGTCTGAGAATTTGCCGGGTTTTTTTTTAAAAATAAATACATGGATAATCCGAAGAATCCAAATGTTGCCATTTTAATATACTTTCGTGCATTTGCCGTTTCAACCATTTTAAAATATTTTCCATCATAATAAGTATTCAAAATTAATGCGGCAGTAATAATAAAAATAATGAATTCGAATTTGAATTTCATATTTGTGCGCGTATTGTATAATTCGTATTGTATAATTAAACTTTTATAATAAAATTTTATTATAATTTATGTTTTTTTATTTTATTTACATTTAATTTTGATTTATCTCTCTTCTCTCTAAAACAACTCCTGAAAACTATCTTTTTTATAACAACCTAGAGGTCTGCGTTGCGTATGATTAGTTTCGAAGCATTAGTTTATAAAAAAGATAGTTTTCAGGAGTTGTTTTAGAGAGAAGAGAGATAAATCAAAATTATAAAGGAAAATATAATTCAAGTTATTTACGTCTAGTTTTGTTTGTAATTTTTAGTGCAATCCACTTGTAAACGCCATTTTTGTCTACAGCAGATTTGAAAAATTTTCCATTATTACCTTTTTTTGTTTGATTTTTACACTCATTTGCAGGAAAGGGTGGAGATGATCTTGTTGTGTATTTTTTCTGGGTCTGTTTTACACACTTTGATGATTTGGTAGGCATTTTTTTGGAATTATCTTTTTTATATTTTTCTATTATATAATAAAAAAATATAAAAAAAATAAATTAGTTTATTAAATAACATTGAATAAACTAATTTATTTTTTTTATATTTTTTATTTTATTTTTATTTAATTTTTTATTTTTTATTTTTATTTTATTTTTTATTTTATTTTTTATTTTATTTTTATTTTACACGATACGATAGAAATGTTATTGTAAAAGTATTTGACTAAATTCGGGCGGTGGCATGTTGGGCGTTGTGGGCAAGAGCGGAATGTATGCATGCGGCTCGACGACTTGAATGCAATTGGAATATTGTTTTGGTTGGGTGGACGGCACGTGCATACGACCGAATGCATCATTCGTGAATGAAATCAAATCATTTGCCAGATACTTGCCAAAATCATCCGACACATTTTTTTGCGAATTTTTGAATGTGTCCATGTGGTCGGTGTATGTGTCGCGCGTGACAATGCTGCACGCAAGCGCTCGCTCTGTGCGAATCAAGTATGCCAGTAGAATGAAGAGGTCGTCGTTCAACTTTAACCCCGTTGGAGTTGTAATGAAAGTGATACCATTTTGTTGAAGAATTTTGTTCACGTCTGGGGCATATGTCGGGTTTAGTTTGACGTTGGTGTGCGATGCGTGAATGACAACAAGCGGCGAGTGACCGCGCGTTTTCAACAAGTCAATCATTTTGCGCAAGTCGTTTGGATTGGGCTCACCATTTCGCGAGTGTAAAACGCTTCCACCGTCAACAATAATATCATACGCGGCGAATATTGTTTGCAGTTTTTTCACAACCTCAAGAGGAAGGTGACTTTTCTTTTTTTTGTTTTCATCTTCAGCAATGGCTTTCATGACGTTTCTCTCAACGACCTTCATGATTTTTTCAATGTAGTGCCCGCAATTTTGAAGCGAGTAGCGACGCAGAGTCGAAGACTTGTCAAATTCAGATTTGGTGCCGCCTGCGTCATGGAGGTATTTGCCGTCCAAATGACGAAGCAAAAATGTCAGGCCGTTTTCAATCATGAACCGAACATCTTTTGGTTCCAACACGGCGCAATCAATGTGCGCTTCAAATAGTTGCGCGCTGTATACCGGGTCACTTTTGTAAACCATTAATTCGAAAAAGTCGCGCTTCATCGATAGGCGATCAATCAATGATGCGATTAAAGCGTCGTCGCGTTCTTGAATTGCAAAACGCAACGTCATGGTGATGATACCCTTTTCACGCGTGGTCGCAATCAAAGCGGAATTGCCGTAGACCATTTGGCGCATTTCGTCGGTGCGTTTATTGCTGAGTGCTTCATTCATTTCTCTTTGAAACAGTCCAAGCTGTTTTTTTGTCATTATTTCTTTTTCTCCTGATTGTGCTGCTGCTGCTGCTGCTACAGTCGCCTTGGTGGCGACACTCTTCATGTTATGATGTCTTGAATCTTGTAAACTACAAAAAATAAATGTATATATTTTTTTTTTCAATTTATATTTTTTGGAATACTTATTTTTTTACAATTCATGGACTTGTTCTTATTTATTATTTTATTATTATATAAAGTTAAAATTATAATAAAATAAATAAAGGATCTCTCTATATACAAACGATGAAAAACGAGGATGAAAAACCAAAAAAAGAAGAAAATAAATATTTATATTATACTCAATATTATTTAATCACGGGGGTTTATTATGTGGTAAATGTTGTAAATACCATGTTGAGTTATTCTGCAAGTTACTCGTCTGGTGTAAAAGAATATTTAGAGGAAAAAGTACAACTTCAAAAAACAATAATCGATGAAATAGTCGCAGATGAAATAAAAAAAAAATATGAATTTGACGAGGATGACTATGTAATCATAAAAATGCGAAAAAAAGTGGCAACGACAACAACAAATCCAGCTCTTGTTTGCGATTCCGGTGCTCCTGACCCTGATATAAATGCAACTGTGGTTGCAATTGTGAATAACATTATAAACAATGCGGTTGACATTGTTGCTTCTAGAAATTCATCTTCATTTTCGTCTTGCATTTCTTGCGTAGAATCACTTCATCACCATGATGATCACGATGACGGTGTGCCTCATCACAAAAGTTCTATTATTACCTCGTCTTATTATGCACAATTTGTGTAAACTTATTCATTCTAATGAAAAGAGTTGGTAAGAGATTTAACTAATTTATTAACATTAATTTTTTTGTCACCATTTACCATTATTTCTGTGGTGAATATGGATAAAAGTCGCCCGAGAAAATTGAAATACTTTACCGGATTGATGTGCTGAATTCTCGCGGGTTCTTTTACAATTGAAAAAAATACATTGTAACAACACATGCTTCCCCATATGTCGCAGTTAAATATGTACACTTGCGTAAAATATTTTGCGTATTGAAATTTGCCAATTTCTGAACTATTGTTAAACTCGGTAAAATGTAACAGTACGTCTGTAATATATGCGGCTGCGTATTTATGGTATGTGTCTTTAACAAGTTGGGCTTCATAAGCTTCATCAACGTTTGGGTTCGGGTCCATGATTTTTTTATGAAACGTGTGCGCGGCAATGAAAAATCGTTCAACGTACGAGTAGTGTCCAATATCTTTAAATTTTAAATACTGCGAAAGTGCAAACGAGGAGAGTTCTTCGCGAAATGAAGGTGACAATGAATTATTATGCGTTTGTAAAAACTCGCTATAACTTATAATGAAATCGGTTGTAAAAATGATGCTGCTAAACGGATTTGATATGGAAATATACCTATTCATAATTATTTCTGGTATGGGGTTATGTGATGTAGATATACCGGATATTCCCCAATCAATGATGGTGGGTCTTGGGTTTGTTTTTGATCCGCTAATGAGAATGTTGTCTTCTTTGATATCGTTGTGAATAACACCCTTTTTATTCATTGGGACAATTGCATTTACAATGAGTTCTGTCATAATATTATTAAAAAGAATGATTCGGGCACTTGTAAGTTGCGTGTTTAATAGCCACTCATTTACTGAAAGACCGGCATTCGGCATATTTATTAATCGCAAATTGTCAATATTCGCATTTATATTTGATTCATTTATTTCATGACTTGTGAAACTAGAGCACATGTTGTTGAAACCTTTTAGGTCGCGCTTTGATATTTTTGCAGGTGAACAAAGTTTCGATTTTGTAAAAAGAAAATACTTGTGTGATTTTGGAATACTTTTTAAAGCATTATAAAATAGATGAATGTTATCCATTTCCATTTTTGCATGTTGTTTAAATAACAATTTTGATATACCTGCAGCGGAATCCATTTTTCTATAATGTTTGTTTCGTTTTGTTTTATTTTTATTTTTTGATTTACATTTCAGTTGTGGTTTGAATACGCAACTAAATCCTCCTGGATATATTGGAATTCCTCCGGTCATATACATTTTTCTTTTTTTTGTTATTGACATTTTGATTCGGGTTTTTATTTTTTGTTATGGTGAATTTAATATTTGGTTTGCCTATATTTAACAAATATTAAATACTAAATTTAAATAATATAATAAATAATATAAAAATTAAAAATTGAAATTATAGAATAATATAAATAAATATTATATACCACCCACAACACCCCACCCACCAATAATATGAACAACCAAATTGATGAATATACCAAAAATTATCTTTTGAAACATGGACAGTTGGAGGCTCAAATGGTCGACCAACCAACTTATCGGGACAAACTATCTCCTTGGATTATAAAATATTTAAGTCGTTGTAAAAATTAATTTGACTTACTCATATTATATTTAATAAATCCCAAAAATAACATTACAATAATGATAAAGACAATTTTTTGCCAATGTTTGTACCTTTCTCTCGCGATAACATGTTTGGGTTTATAATTATTGTAATAAATCTCCAAAGCATCATGTAGTGATATTTCTTCTTTTTTTAATGAAACATTGATTCGATTGTGTATAAAGTGAACCCACTTAATGAACGAATCTCTGCTGTCAAGATACGGAGTAACGGGAAATGCGTCTAATAACTTACTAAAATTGTTGCCAATTATGCTGGATGGCATAAACAATGGTAAATTTTGAATAAATTCATAATATTTTTTTTTTGTAACATCGTTGGGATTTTTAGGATAAGATGTCGCCATTGTGAGTAACACAAACCAGTAGTGAGGACCCCACACGTTAGAATCTAAAGTGATGGGTGTGGTTGTGGTTGTGGTTGTGGTTGTGGTTGTGGTTGTGTTTTTCATATTCGGTAATGGTTAATATTTTTGTGTTTGTATTCAAACAATATAAAAAGATTTTATCTTTTACATATAACTTATTATCCGTAATAAATAACATTTAACAAAGTAAAAAATAAAATAAAATTAGATAAACATGCAAAAATTTATTAATAACGATGGTAACAACAACAACAACAACAACAACGGAAACTACTGTAACAACTGTGGTAAAATTGGTCACATATATTCAAATTGTAGTGTTCCCATTACGAGTATAGGTGTCATTGCATTTCGAAAAACGAGCGAGTATCAAAAAATGGAGGAAGAAATGAGTGAAAAAGAGTGTGAAGAATATGATAATAAATACGAGTATTTAATGATTCAAAGGACTGATAGTTTCGGTTATGTAGAGTTTATTCGCGGAAAATATTCACTTTACAATTACCAGTACATTAAAAATATTATTGATGAAATGACAGTATATGAAAAAAATGACATATTAACAAAATCGTTTGATGAGTTGTGGTCGTCATTGTGGGGTGAGTATTCTGGAATACAATATAGAGGAGAAGAGCAGGTTTCAAAAAATAAATTTTTACAGTTAAAAAATGGTGTTGAAATGTCATCAGGTGTAAAATATAATTTAGAAAGCATTGTTTCATCGTCAACAACAAATTGGGAAACGGCAGAGTGGGGATTTCCAAAAGGACGCAGGAACCATCAAGAAAAAGATTTAGACTGTGGATTTAGAGAGTTTGAAGAAGAAACAGGATACGACAAATATTCTTTGAAACAGATAAATAACGTTGTTCCGTTTGAAGAAATATTTATCGGATCAAACATTAAGTCATATAAAAATAAATATTATTTATCATACATGAGTAGAGAGACTTTACAAAAAAATGATTATCAAAAGTCAGAAGTAAAAAATATGAAGTGGTTATCATATAAAGAGTGTATGAAAATAATTCGACCATATAATGTTGAAAAAAAAAACATAATTACAAGTGTTAACAATACTTTGAATAAATTTATGATACATGCGATATGATTTGAAGCGACATGATTTGAAGCGACATGATTTGAAGCGATGTGATTTGAATGAATATTGAATAATGTGTTTATTGTTGAAAAAAATGAGTATAAATCTATAATATATTATTTGTTTATATTATAGATTATCATTTTCAAGTTATTTAATCTTGTATAGTTACACGTTTATGGAAAGTGAAGCAGTAAAGGAAGATATTGGAGGGGAAATATTTTGCAAATACAATGAAGAAACTGAAAGGTGTGTTTATAATCCTGATGAAAATGCGAGGTCGCATGATGAAGCGTGTTATAAAACTGAAAAAAATCGGTGTGCTTCAAAGAAAAAAAAAATGATGAAAATAAAAATAAAACCTAAAAAAGTAAAAGATGTGGTGGCAGCATCAACACCAGCAGCAGCAGAGGATGATGCTGGAGGGGAATTATTTTGCAAGTACAATGAAGAAACTGAAAGGTGTGTTTATAATCCTGATGAAAATGCGAGGTCGCACGATGACGAGTGTTATAAAACTGAAAAAAATCGGTGTGCTTCAAAGAAAAAAAAAATGATGAAGATTAAAATAAAACCCAAAAAAGCAAAAAGGGTTATTGGCGAGGAGTCACCTGCACCTCTAGAGGAAGCAGAAGTAGTACAAGTGCAAGCAAAAAAAAAAATAAAAATAATTCCACGCAAAAATGAAACTTCAGATGTAAATGATTTTCTTTATCCCGATTTGAATGATGAAAATTTTAACATAAAAATATCAGAAAAAAAAGAATTTTATGACACAATGAATAATGAAAAAATTTATAGAAATAAAGAACTTGAAGAACATGCCGATAAAATGTGCAATGCAACATATGAGTTACTACCACATCAGTATTTTGTAAAAAATTTTATGTCATTTCAAACGCCGTATAATAGCTTACTATTGTATCATGGTCTAGGTTCCGGAAAAACATGTTCTGCGATTGGAGTATCTGAAAATATGAGAGAATATTTGAATCAAATGGGAATAAAAGAAGAAATAATCGTTGTTTCAAATATGAATGTGAAAAATAATTTTAAAAAGGAATTATTCGATAGTAATAAATTACACAGAAATGAATCAGGGAAATGGACAATAAATGAATGCACTGGCAATAAGTATTTGAAAGAGATAAATTTACATTTGTTTGAAAATGAGGAAGAAGAAATTGGGAATGCGTTGGATGAAGAAAAAATTAAATTAAAAATAAAAAAACAAATTGGTAAAATAATAAAAAAATCATATATGTTTTTTGGGTATCAAAAATTCTCATCTATTATAAGAACATTGATCAGTGGTGAAGGAATACAAAAATCTAAAATTGTTAATAAAGAGGACGAAAAAGGTGAAAAGGAGGCCGAAAAAGAGGTCGAAGAAGAGGCCGAAGAAGAGGCCGAAGAAGAGGGGGAAGATGAGGAAGAGGGGGAAGAAGAGGAAGAAGAGGAAGAGGGGGAGGAAGAGGAAGAGGGGGAAGAAGAGGAAGAAGAGGAAGAGGGGGAAGAAGAGGAAGAAGAGGAAGAAGAGGAAGAAGAGGAAGAGGGGGAAGAAGAGGAAGAAGAGGGAGTAAAAATTAAAATAACTCGTGAAGGAATAAAAAAAATGAGAAAATTTTTTAATAACAGGTTAATAATTATTGACGAAGTTCATAATTTGAAATCTAATAATAAAGATGCAGCTTATTTGATGACTCTTGTTAAATATGCAGTAAATTTGCGGTTATTATTTTTATCGGCAACACCAATGTTTAATGATCCGAAAGAAATTGTGTGGATTTTGAATTTAATGAGACTAAATGACAGACGTCCTCGCATCCACTCAAGCGACTTTTTTGATTCTAATAATAATCTTTTGGTTGTTGAAGGAAGAGAGATTGGCAAAGAAAAATTAAAAGAGGCATCTATTGGATATATATCATATGTGCGCGGTGAAAATCCGTATACATTTCCATATCGAATATTTCCATCCCAATTTTCTAAAGAGAATGCATTGAAACAGCAAGAGGTTTATGATGGAGAAAAAAGAACAAGAGGAAGTATTTCTTATCCCAAGTTTACATTCGACAACAAAACAACGGTTCCCGGATTAGAACATGTGGATGTGTATGTTACACATATTGGAAAACACCAAAATGAGATATACGAGAGAAAATTAAAAAAAATGGAAGAACATGAAGGACATGAAGTAAGGAGAGGAAACGTTGGGGATGTGAATCCAAATAGTGAGAACATGGAAGACTACGTTGACATTGGTGATATTGGCGAAAACAGTGCGCTTTCAGGATACACGATCAATGACTTGATATCATTTCGACAAATTTTGAACATGACATACCCATTCAAGAACGATGACGAAGAAGAACTTGAATACACGTATGGAGAGAAAGGACTATTCAATGTTATGAAAAAAGAAAAAAGTCAATATGTATATAAAAATTTGAAAAATCGAATATTTTCACCAGAGCAAATTGGAGAATACAGTTCAAAAATAAAATCCATATGTGATAGTATTGTTTCAAGTTATAATAAAAAAACACCAGCTAGCAGTACTTTTTGTGAAGGGATTGTGCTGATATACACTTACTTTATTGAGAGTGGAGTAGTTCCGATGGCGCTTGCATTGGAAGAGTTGGGATTTACAAGGTACAAAAATGAAGATACGTCATCAAAATCGTTTTTTTCAAATAGCGTTTCAATCAAATCAAATAAACTAAAGTATGCATTAATTACGGGTAATCAATATATTTCACCAAATAATGACGCCGAAATCAATGCACTTCGTTCTGATAAAAATGTCGACGGTTCGATATGTAAAGTTGTTATTATTTCAAAATCAGGGTCAGAAGGAGTTGACTTGAAAAATATTCGTCAAATACATGTCATGGACCCCTGGTATAACATGAGTGCGGTTGAACAAATTATAGGTCGCGGAGTTAGAACGTGCAGCCATAAAAAATTACCTTTTGATAAAAGAAACGTTCAAATTTTTTTGCATGCAAGTGTGTTGAAAAGCGGAAAAGAATCGGCAGATTTAGCAATGTATCGCTTTTCTGAAACAAAAGCAGTTAAAATGGGACTTGTCAGCAGAATTTTGAAAGAGTCTTCTGTGGACTGCATTTTAAATATAAATCAGACTAGTTTTACAGAGCAAAATTTTGACACTGAAGTTGAGCTAACACTATCAACTAGAAAAAAACTTAGTTATAGAATAGGCGACAAGCCGTTTACATCCACATGTGACTATATGAAAAGTTGTCAGTATACATGTACTCCAACCGCCAGTTTGAAAGAACAAGATGTTAAGATGGGGACATTCAATGAAACATTTATTTTGATGAACGTTGAAAATATTATTAAAGTCATAAAATCTGCATTCAAAGAGAGACATTTTTACACTAAAATAGATTTAATTCATTTTATAAATCGCGTTAAAACGTATTCAGAGTTACAAATTAATTTTGCACTAACACAAATGATAAGTGATAAAAATGAATATATTTTGGATTGTTATGGAAAATACGGAAACCTGATAAATATAGGAGACTATTATCTTTTTCAACCAATTGAGTTGAATGATAAAACCATTAGTGTATTTGAACGAAGCACGCCCATCCCATTTAAACGCGATAAAATCAATGTAAAAGTTGAAAAAGTTGGTGTGTCACGCGATGGCGAGAAAGAAAGCGACACTGGGAATAAAGAAGTAAAAAAAAGTAAAGAGTATGAATATGTAAAAAATATCATTTCAAGTGTTTCATATACATATAATTTAGCTATAAACACAATACTAACTAAAAAAATAAAAAATGATATAGCGGACGCACAAGATCCAGTGTTGAAATTAATTTCAGGTGCAATACCAATGATCTCGAGAGATAGAATATGGTATATTTATTGCAGCGAAATGATAAATGTAGTCGAAAGAGCAATACAGCTAGATGAAGTGTACTGGTACGTTTTTATTCATATAATGGACCGCCTAACATTCAATGAAATGAACGCGTTGATCATTCACTTAAATGAATTAGATAGTATTTCAAAAAAAATAAAAGATGAAGCCAGTTTGAAAACGAAGATTGTATATGAAGAGGCAAAATATGTGGCAGATACATTTGCTCCGACATGCGCTAAAAACATAATGAAGTATTTTAACAGATTTGTTACAAAATTTAAAGGTGAATCTGGCGCATACATGTTTGTTCCTGCGCCTGCTACTGCATCAAAGGACGTTACAATATTTTATAAAAAAAATGAAACAGATGAGTGGAGCCTATTCAATCAAAGTGATTTGACGAGTGAAGAGCGCAACCAATTAACCAGTAAATTCAAGATTGATAAAACAAATTTTGCCGGACTTATGGGATTTACACAGTCGATAAAAGACGGCGTTGCATTTAAAGTGAAAGAAAATCAAAATCGTGGAAGTGTGTGTAGTACATCTCCAACAAAAAAACGCACGCTTCAAGATATATTACAACAATATAAATTTGAACACTCTATCGATATACCTCAAACCCTCACACAAATCACGTATTGCATATTACAAGAAATTATTCTCCAATTTTATAATCACATTAAATTAAATAATAAAAGATGGAATCTTCATATGGTTGAAGCGATATATTCTATTTAGTTGTAAAATACTCCAAATTGACTGTTATTTTATTATTTTATGATTTTGTTATTTTATGATTTTGTTATTTTATGATTTTATTTATTAAAAAAAAATTAATAAATAAAAAAATTGAAAATATATAGATAATATAAAGAATATATAATAGAGTATATTATATATACTGTATAATGTCGTCGTCATCGTCAGCTATACAAAAAAAAACGCCAGAAGAAACCGACTTGTATTCAAAAACAATATTGACAACAAAGGTTGTGATTCCATTCATTCTTGTTGGTTCAAATGTGGAAACGACTATAAAAAATACAATTTCTAATAAAGTGGAAGGTAAGTGCATTGTTGAAGGATACGTAAAGCCGGAATCCGTTCACATCATAAAGTTTTCTAGCGGAACACTTTCAAGCAAATATGTTGAATTCGATGTTGTTTATGAGTGCAGCATTTGTTGTCCGGTTGAAGGTATGCGAATCTGCTGTTATGCTAAAAATATCACGCAGGCAGGTATACGAGCTTTTACAAGTTTAGACGAGAAAAAATCGCCCGTAATCATATATGTATCGCGTGATCATCATTCATCTAACTCATATTTCAATTCGGTGAATGAAAAAGACTTTATTTGCATTCGCGTAATAGGTCAGCGTTTTGAATTGAATGATAAACAAGTTTCAGTGATCGGCGAGCTTGTGCCCAAGGGCGCAGAACCTGCAAAGAAGAAAATTATTATTAATAGAAGGGGAGGGGCTAACGCCACTCTTTAACCTCCGCTGCGCCTTCCCTTCAAGTAAGCGATGTTTGAAGAAGGTTGGTAAAATTATCAGATGTTGGTTTTGCTTCAAAGTCGACAATGTCTCCTGGTCCTCTTTCTAATTTAAAAGTGGGATATCCTTTTACATTGTAATCTTTTGCAAGTTTTTTTCCTTCACTTTCATCATCACAGTTAACACTTTTGAACACCACACTATAGTTTCCAAACTTTGAATTTTGGTTATTTTTTACAAAATCGTCCCAAATGGGTTTAGCTGTTTTACAATGGGGACACCAACTTGTTCCAAACATATAAAGTGTGGCAGTTTTATCATTTTCAGAAGACGGAGCATTATCTCCCATCCCAGATGCATAACCTTCTAATGAAGAGCCCAAGTATGAACTTACATATGTCTTATAAACATACACGCCAATCCAAATAAATAAACATGCGACTAGTAACATTACTATCATGTATCGTTTAGAATATATTGTTTCTAATGCTGTTTTTACAGACTTTGCCGAAACTGACATTTTTATGGTATGTTTTGATATTTGCTATATATGTTTATAATTATATAAAATTTTTTTTTTACATACGAATATTAATTATTTTTAATGAAAAAAAAATTAATATTGTGTCAATATAATACTGTGTATTCATATTCATACTATTCATATATATTGTAATGACAAGTTCATATCAAAAAATGAAAAATAAAACAGGTAAACTTTATAAAAATAAACAACACAAAAATAAAACGAAAAAAAAGTCGTCGAGGTCATCATCAGCATCATCATATGTATTTTCAAAAGAAGATTATAACAGCGGAGATGGAATGCTTACATCAGTTTGGGGTCCTCCAATGTGGCATTTTTTACACACAATGAGTTTTAACTACCCAGTCAACCCAACAGCAGAAGATAAAAAACATTACTCTGATTTTGTCTACAGTTTGCGATACATATTGCCGTGTAAATACTGTCGCATTAATTTAACGAATAATTTGAAAGCAAATCCTATTCGTCAGTGTCATTTGAAATCTAGAGAAACATTTTCTAAATACATATATCGTCTTCATGAGATTGTGAATAAGCGACTGGATAAAAAATCTGGGCTAACCTACTGCGATGTGCGGGAGAGATATGAGCATTTTAGGTCAAGATGCACCAAAAATGACCCTCCTCCAAAAATATTTAATTTTGCAAAAAAGAAAGAAAAAGGGTGCACCGAACCGCTTTACGGACATAAAGCAAAGTGCATTTTATCGATTGTTCCACAAACAAAAGATGTTCCATCATTTCATGTGGACAACAAGTGCATCAAACAAAGAGCAAAAGTTCATCCCCAAACCAACACCGACCAACTTATAAAATAACAATTTATAAAATAAGTATATGAATATTTACATATTTATTTTATGGATAATTTGTTTTATTTGAAATTCTTTACTATTTATACAATATTTATTATATATTTATATATTTATATTATAATAATACAAAACGATAACGATAACATCTTGAAACTGTTATGACAAATCAAACAAACAACATTTTATTTTTAATTTTAGCATTATTACTGGCTTTGATTGGTTCCTTCTTTTTTACACCAGTTCGAGAGAATTTTGTTTCGCATCTTCTTCAACCGGGAGAATTTCCAGTGAGCGTAACAAAACCATTATTACAAGGAGACTATCCCCTTCAAAAAGAACCAGGATTATCGGATCTAGACAGTAAATCTTTATCAGCATTTTATCCTATTTTCCCAAATAGCTATCTTCAAAGAACGAATAATGTTCGATACTGGGCAACACCGAACAACGGCACATGCTCTCCTGCTAACATGTGCGGAACATTATACGAAAATAAAAATTTAATCATTCCACACTTTCCTCGAATGATTCCGTTTTCATCAAAAGATACGCGCGTTAATGTTTACGCGTTTGATGCCGACGCTACGTCGGATATTTATGGAAACAACTGTTGAACGAGGGGCGAAGCATACTCTCCTCTAAATTTTTAAATCGAGATGACATATTTTCTGTGTTGTAAATGAAAAGTTCTGTATACCCCCGTTTCCTGAATTGTAGTCCTTATTTGCATTCGGATTCGTATTTCTTTTAGGAGCTCTGTGCTCAAATCCGGTTTGTTTTTCGGTTTCAATTATTTTCCATAGTTTTTCTATTTTGACAATCGCATTTTTGAACCACTCCTTATTTCGCAAAACGAGGACGCAGCTATAAACGTCAAGTCGCCAGTAAATATTTTTTATCCACGTTAGATTATCATGCGCATTTATGGTTTCTTCAAACCATGCATCAAAGTCCGTCTTGGTTGTAATCGTCAACGGAGCGTACTGGTAAAATGGTTTTTCGTCCTTTGAAAAATACACGATAACGCCTCGTCTTTTTCCACCTATGGTATAATTCCATTTAGAAGAATCATTTGTTTCGGTTGACTCTGCGTTGAATGCATCTTCATCTTCATATTCGGTAAATTTTGTTTCTTGAAAATCGCATTCCGGTAAATTGCAAACCTCCATTTGAATTTGCATTTGAATCCAGTAGTCTTCCTTTGGAGTGCCAGTAATCTCTCTTGATACAACATTCTTTATTTCAAGCATGCGACCGTAAAGCTGTGATAACGGACACACATTTATTCCATCTGGAGAAGCCCCAATGAAATAATACAGCGGGTTGGAATGTCGAATACAACCAAATTCCTGAACTTTTGTGCCATTTATTTCCTCATATAATTGTTTTGAAATCACTTCATATTTTTGACCCCAATGTAAAGATGACTCTGAATTTACACGGCTGTATTTTGTCGGGTCAAACGGCATACATTTTTCATATATGAGCTGATTTTGCACCGACTGCGAACCAAACACTTTCCACACCGAACTTGCGGTAATGAGTCCATGTCGGTGGGAATACCACTCATCTGTTTTTTGTTCTGGTTGATAAAGCAAAGTTAAGAATTCTATTTTCTTTTTCATTTTTTCAATGTTTGGAGATTTTCTAATGAATGAACACTTGTATGAACGATGAGGACGAATAAGTTTGAAATAGTCGTGTATTGCAACATTCACTATTTCATCGATTTGCATCGACACCAACTCATTGTCTCCATAATCTTCGCTCTCATTGTCGTCGTCGTTGGCATAAATATGAGTATCATCTTCACAAGTTGCCATTGAATATTTGATACAATAATGCAACATAGACTCCACGTGGTCGTGTACCATGTCTTCAAAATTAGGACTGCTAAATAAAAGAGGATTTGAATGAATAAATTCGTCAATCAAAAATAATGCCTCTTCGTGTAACATTCCCATGTCGTCATCTGACAACATTGGCTCTGGTTCAACTGCATCATCATCATCATCTACATCGCAATCGTCATCGTAATCCTCCTCGTAATCGTACTCGCAATTGTCCTCGTGATCGTCAACCACAAAATTCGAAAATGACTGTAAATACTTTGACACATTCATAATATGATTGATATCTGACAATGATAACACAGTCTGGGTTGATTTTGATTTTTTTATTTCATCATGTTTTTTTATTATATCATTATTTTGTGGTTCTTGTTGTTGTTTTTTTTTCATTATTTATTTGTTTTTTTGTATATGTCCGTCCTGTTGTGGTTGATTAATGTAACTATATATGTTTATGTAACTTTTATAAACAATTTTATAATGAAATAATTTAATCAATTTTTATTTAATACCGACTCCAACTTTTAGTTGTTTAGTTGGTATATAAATAAAAATTGAATAATTTAAATAGTTATAGTAAAATAAAACAAGCACACAAGAGTTAAATGGGCAACGGCATATCTTCACTCACAAAATCATCGTCAACGTCATCATTTTTAATAGTATCAATAGAAGGAAATATTGGTTCGGGAAAAACAACAGGTAAGGAAAAATTGAAAGAGCACGTAATGTGGGTGGTAAGAAAGAAAACAATTGAGGACGACTCTATAATATTTGTTGATGAACCAACATGCGACTGGGAACAAGTGCAAGATGAAAATGGTGTTCCCATTTTGACCAACTTATATGTCAATGTCAAGAAGTATGCGTTCAGGTTTCAAATGATGGCTTATATTACCAGGCTGCAAAAAATAAGACAAGCAGTGAAAACTCCGAAAGTGAAGCTTATCATTACAGAGCGCTGTCTTTTGACAGACGCGTATGTCTTTGCAAAAATGCTTTATGATTCCAAAGACATTGAAAAGGATGAATACGCCATTTACACAAGATGGTTTGACGCATTCGCAAAAGAAGTCGAGCCATCATGCATTGTTTACTTCAGAGCAAGCACAGACGTCTGCATGAATAGAATTCAAAAAAGAAGTAGACCCGGGGAAAGTAACATTAGTTATGAGTACTTGGAAAGATGCAACCAGTATCATGATGACTGGTTGAACACTGCTTCGAGTATGACAATCCCAACGCTGACATTGAATGCAGATGTTGAAGCAAATGTGTATGACTATAGTGCAGATATTTATCAGTTTATAAACAGCTTGCGCGCTTCAAAAACACTTGGAGTGATGCATCGTTTGAAAACATATATTGATGGTTCCGAGGCGTCGATGAACTTTAGCCGACATCATCAGCACCCGACGACTACACACAAAGATTATCGAGAAGACCGAGAAGACCGAGAAGACCGAGAAGATCGAGAAGATCGAGAAGACCGAAAAAGCTTGGTAAAATGTGGACTCACATCCTTTTTACATTTTGATGCATAAAATATCCAGAATTTTTCGAGGTTTGTATTTTAATATATCTAACTCTGGCGAAGTTGTTGGAAATAATTCACGACCATACACGTCTTGAAGTAGAAGCCATTCAAACATTCCGCCACTGTAAATATAGACATGTTTCACTCCTAGTTTAACGAGTTGTTCATATCTTGAATATACTTTTTCATCATTTGAATTCAGTCCATAAATTATTATATTTGTTTTTTTTGAATTTGTTATAATATCATTTATAACTTCTTCTTCTTCAGCTATTGGAATTGTACTTGGAATCAAACATGTTTGGTAAAGAGGGTCAAGCGTGTTTATGATTGCATACTTATTATTATTGTTACCGTTGTTGTTACCGTTGTTGTTACCGTTGTTGTTACCGTTGTTGTTACCGTTGTTGTTACCGTTGTCACGACTGTTATAAGTGTAAGAGTATTTACATGCCAACTGCATGTCTTCATAATTTATTTTAAATTTTGAGTTATTCGCTCCCATTAATAATTTTCAATAAACTATTCATAATAATGTTGTTATTATACTGTTTAAATAAATAAATGTTTATATAATTTTATATAATTATTTATTTATTACTTCCGACACTACTTGATAATTGATTTAATTTTGTCCTTGGCTGTAATTGCAGGTGGCGTATGCTTTTTCGCGCGACATTTCGCGAGATGGAATTCCTCCACGGACCCATCCGTCTGCGGCGACGCCTTCAACCAAGTTGGACGGATTTGATACTGTGGAAGAAATGGATGGAATAAGCGGATAATTGAGATAATTTGAATAGCATTGTTCTGACAACAAGTTAACACTTCTTTTATTAATTGTTACATCTCCTTGAATTAATTTGGATTCTAAAAGCGGATTACATTCACCTCTACCTAAATAAGGGACCGTAACAAACGGTCGTTGGTTCAATGAAATTTTACACCTTGGATGTGTGCTCATACTCCCGTTTAAAAGCTGCGAGTTAATGTCAATATTGCATCCACCTGCACCGGTTTGATGTCCTCCCTCGAAAAAAATACCCGGTTGGCTGGTTGCAAATTCTATGGGTCTTGCCATTGTGCAGTCAGATGAAAAAAAATTCTGTACCATATAATTCCCAGCATTCATATTTTGAACATTTCTTTGACTCAAACCGCATGTATCATTTCCGATTCTCGCCATTTTATCAAAAACATAGTCTTTTACTGTTGCCATTTTTATAGTATATATAAACATAATAAAAAAATGAAAAAAAAATACACCATTGTTTATTTAATTTAAAACACTACCTAAGCGCGGATTAAAACGTTGACAAGCCATCTCATTACCTTGTTTGCACGAAATCATGTCTCCAAAACAAAACTCTGCAAAACCTTTTTGGTCATTTGGAACTGTGGTGCTTGGATTTGTATAAAATAATCTCATTGAATCATCAAATTCATATTTATCTCCTAAATCTGCAAATAGTTTTTTTCTAAGTTTTTCGGCTTCTGTCAGATTTCTCGGTTCAAAATCTAAAACAACATACCCTTCTGTTGACTGATTTATTTCTTTTTCAACTTCTGAATTATAGGAAGGCGCAGCTTCGTCGCGCAAAGGGTTGTACGAAATTTCAGGTAGAAGCACATTCATCATGGGATTTTGAATAGTGGGAACTGTTAAATGCGGTTTTAAAGCGTTATACAATTGAGAATTCACAAACCCCTCTTTATTTTTATCGGAAGTATTTGAAGATGAAGAAGTATTTATTTTGTATTGCGTATTGTACAACATAACAAAAATAGCTAAAGTAATGAAACCTGTGAAAATAATATTAATATTTTTTGTGATCAAAAATCCTAAAATAGTTAATAATAAAATAAGTCTCGTGATTGCATTCAACTTTTGTTCGACAGACATAAGCGGCAGTGGCCACAAATCCGACATTTCATTTTTATCAAATAGAACAGAGGGTTGATTTATCCAAAATTGAGTATCCTTATCTAAATCTTGCAAATGAGAAGCCCCATTCATGTTGCCGCCGCCACTGTTAGTGTTACTACTATTACTACTACCGTTACTGTTATCAACAGTGATGGAATGATCATTCAAGTTTGTGGGTGCGGGTGCGCTGCCGGAAGAAGAAACATTGGAAGCCGACTGCGTCAATGTTGTGTTTGATGCCGTTGTTGTCATATAACTATAATATGGATGGTGAGTAAATGTATCTATATATCTACTTATACTATTTATTTATTTTTAATTATTTTATTTTTTTGATTTATTCTTTTTATTTTTCTTTTTATTTTGATGATGTGCGAATGGCGGATGAGCATCAACAGGAGTTCGCTCTATAGTCTCTCCAGTACTAAATACTGTGTGCATTTTTTGTTGCGGTTGCGGTTGCGGCTGCGGCTGCGGTTGCGGCTGCGATTGCTGTTTTTGTGCAAGTTTTTCTTGCATTCTTTCCTTCATCTTTGTCATCTTAACATTTCTTTGGAGTTGGCTTTGCATGGCACCAAAATTCATTTTTCCTCCTCCTCCCCTATTTCCTCCCATGTTTCCTGCCATATTTCCCATGCCCATTTTTTTCAACATGTCGGTTAAATTATTCATTCCCGGCATATTTTTCATTTTACTTAACAAATCACTCGCTTCCTGCATTAGTTCGCTTTCTTTTATTTCTCCCGATTTGAATTTCTGGTCTAGCTTGGAACCAACGCTTTTGACAAGACCCATGAGTTTTCCAGGATTTTTAAACATTTTCTGAAATACATTTTGGAAATTTACACCATCGCCTTTAGACTCATCAAAATCCATGTCGAAATCAACATCTTTTGCAGTCTCTTCTGCAATTTCCTTTGCAAGTTTGCCAATTTTTCCATTCAAAATGCTTGAAATATGCTCATGAATTGACTCTGCATTGGCATAAGATGACGAAGAACTTTTCTCACCTTCATCGCCATCGCTGCTATTTGCCCAGTCGAAAAAATTAAAAGAAGGTTTCTTCACTCCTTTGCTTTCACCATTTGTTGTATTTGTTTCAGATTCAGATTCGGCACTGGTATTCGGCTCGAACATGTTGTACATTTGTTGAACAGTCTCTTCCAACTTACTGCGCAACTCATTTTCATTTATTGCCTCGAATAAATTTGCAGCATCTCCGAATGATTTTTTATCTTCAATGTTTGTGATAATTGTCATCAAAATTAATTGAAGATATTTCCAAATCGTCTCTCTAGTTGTGTCACTTATTCCCTCGGTATTCCACAAAACACAAAAATCAATATTTGGCAAAAAATGCGTATTCACATTCACATTTTCCGCATCTTTTTTATCAAAAATTTTATCATTCTTGTACAAAATATCAAAAAATCTCTCTGGATACACCTTGGAACAATATTCATACAAAATGGAAACAACACTCACCGATTCGGCGGCGGATGACGACTCGGTTGACGCATCCAAAAATAAATGCAACGTGTTTTGATACTCTGGAAAAGTATTCGAAATATCTGCAATAAAATCAAAAATTACTTTTTTAAATTCATCCGGGATACTCTTTTCGCCTGAAACAACATCTTTTTCAACATTATTTTTCATTTTATTATGATTGAATTACTTTTAATCAAATTATAATAAAACATAGAATAAAGTATTTAAATGGTGTTTTTATAATTTAATAATTTATAAAATTATTTTTTTTATAATAATTTCAACTTGAGTAATAAAGTTTTGTCAAATTACATAAATTTTTTACATACTGCATTGACTTTTCCTGATTATGTTCTGTCATGTTTCGCACATATCCTCGCAAACGTTCAATGAAATTTGAAACATTGTCTGTAATTACTATATCCAAATCAGAATAATCTTTATTGATAAAAAAAGAAATATCTGAGTTTTCAATTGGTTCTTTATATGGAATCGTTATATATGAATTCCAAGTTTCTAAAATTAATCTCGGATTTGTCTTTTTTATAATGTAAAGCAAGTTTTTCATCGTTGTAACCTCGTCGTCATCAGGAAATACACTCTGAATGTCTTCTATAAACTCTTCAAAATGTTGATTAAATCCTTTTACAATCAACGGTTTGCTTACTGAATCTGATTCACCTGAATAATTCGCAGTTTCCATTTTACCTTTACTTGTTTTACTATGTATTTTATGTATTTTATGTATTTTATGTATTTTATAATATAGAAAAATATATTTTATATTATTTTTTATTATATATATTTTTTGTTTTATATTTCAATATATATATGAATATCATAAAAAGGTCATATGAATAACATGAATAATAATATAAATAATACAATGGTTAAAAAAATAAAGTTGGTACTTTTTGGAAATTCGGGAGTTGGAAAAACATGCATTGTTCAAAGAATGGTATATAACACATTTAACCATAATACCAATTTGACAATTGGCGCAGCATATACAATTTATACAGTTGAAAATAATATCAAAGTTGAAATATGGGACACTGCGGGACAAGAACGTTTTTATTCACTGATTCCATTGTATGCTCGGTCTGCTGAAATAATTATTGTCGTTATTGATATTGAAAATGATATTGACGAACAATTCTCAAAATGGAATAAATATATTCAAGAAAACGAGACACTTTTTTCACCTAACTTTAAGTTAATTCTTATATTTAATAAACACGACTTGAAAAATGACTTTGAAATTCCAAAAAATGTAATCAACCAGACACAGTTTGACTTCATCACGCTAGTTTCTGCAAAAAAAGGATACAACATTGACAACTTGAAACTACATTTGGATGCAATTGTGAAAAAATATATAGATGAACATGCGCGCGTAACTCACGAACATCGGAATAAATTCAATAACAGTAGTAATAATAATAGTAAGATTAATAGTAACATTGAAAACAGTTCAAATGATACTATATTTGGTTCTACATTTTCAAATATGAAAATAAATCTTGGATTCTCAGAATACAAGGAAAAAATGAAAAAGTGCATTATGTAATGATACAATGATACAACACATATACTTCAGGTTTGTTTCCAGTTGCCACAACCGACTTTACCAAGGATAACTATATCCCTCGTTGTCCCACCACTCATCCACGGTCGCCATACCACGCATGAATTCAATTTCTTCTGGACTCATTTCAAAACAAAACTTGAACCTTTTCATGTTTCGCATTTCTTCTGGAGAAATGTACCATCGTATTGGGGCCAAATTTCCAAGCGTTTCCAAGTCTTTCACTTCACAAATGCCAAGGTTTCCACGCCTTTCACAAAAAGTGTTGGATCGTTTAGATGTTTTTGTTGGCACCACCTCCGGCGCTTTTTTGCCAGGAAACAAATTCGACTCAACAGAAAATGCTGCAAGTGCATCATGTGCGGTTCGTTCTCTCAAACCCAGCAACCAAAACCCTTTTTCTAAATTACTGCAATGTTCATATACCTTTTCAAAATCACCAAACGTTGTGCAAGCGCACAATTCATCTGCACAATTGTACATCATCTTGGACAAAAACTCGAGATAAAAGGTGCCGGCTCTTGCATCAACTGCATCATGCGGAACCAAGTAGCCAAACACACAAGGTGCAACATAATCAATGCCTCGCGATTCTTGTTCCTGCTTTTTTATCTTTTCTTCCTTTATTTCCAACTCATATCTTTTTATTTGTAAAAATCCCATTTCAGCTTCTTCTTTTGTCATGGATGTCATGAGTGGGACATCGTGCCAGCTGTGTCGTTCTTTCCATGCATTCAACTTTTTGTAATAAATTTCATTCGAATACTTTTTATTTTTTTTGCGTTCATCCGATTCCCATTTCTTGAGGTGAGACGGTATTTTGAAAATTGGCGCTACAGGTGGTGCATCAGGTCTCACCACATATTCATATTGAGGAAGAGGAGCCGGCAACGTTGTCGTCATTCTTCAAGTTGCAATCGATCGCAGAGAGAACAACAATTCTATTGAATGTAACTTTATATATAAAAAAATCAATTTACATTTTCCTATTTTGCTGTAACTGTTCCAATGTAACCTGACCTATTTTATCCGGGGTATAGTTATCGGGCGGAGTTTCTATTCTTCCAGTATTTGAATAATCCACCGTTGAATAATTGTACATTTGACGCATACCGCCATTGCCCTTTGCTAAAAGTTCGTCGCTACTTTGGTCCCAAAAACTGTACGTGTCTGATGTTACGCCGTGCCCCATGAAATCGCTAGTTAGTGAAAAGGGCGCCGGTTCCCCGTTATTATTTGTCGCAATTTGGTTTATTTCCATTTCTTTGGGAGACAAGTGTTGCATGATTTGGTCCCCGTACAAAATTTGATTTCCCTTGTTTAATAAAAGTAATGCAGGAACACGAGTTACTTGCGGAGGAAGTAAAATCTTTTCTCCATTATCTAAAATCAAATATGTAGTTCCATTTTGCGCCTTCTCTCGCTTATCAATGCACAAAAAATGAATTTCTTTGCTACAAGCACTTTTAGAAAGAGTCTGTAATAACTTTTTAGACTTTTCACAAAAATTACTATAGTAGATAATGCTACTCATAGAAAATGACTTGAAATTAGAAAAACTGAAATTATTTTTATACGTAATGTAACAACGCAATAACTATTTATATTGAAATAATAATAAATATTAAAATATTAAATAGCTATCATTTTATTTTTTAATTTTTTAATTTTTTAATAATTATCAGTTAATAAATATTAAAAAAATTGATTTAATATCATGAATATATATTATTATTAACTTGGATTTATTGTAATGAGCTCTTCATCCTCCTCAAAAATCAGAAACGCAGCCGGAACCGCAACCAGTAAACCCATCATTTCCCAATACAATAATAATAACGAATTTACACTCACATTTACCTTGGAAAATTGCGATGTTTCGATTGCGAATGCTTTGCGACGAATCATTTTGTCGGATATAAACCAATATGTATTTAGAACATTTCCTCATTCTGAAAATCGTGCAGAGTTTACCGTCAACACAACGAGACTTCACAACGAAATATTAAAACAGAGGCTTGGATGTATACCAATACATCATTTACACACCATTGATGGTATCGCCAACGAATACAAGAACTATGTCGTGGAAGTTGACGTAAAAAACGAAACAGACACAATTCGATACGTTACAACTGAAGATTTTAAAGTAAAAAAAGCAAAAGCAATTGAAAAAACATCGGGGCGTTCAAAAAATGAAGACACCGATGAAGATGTCATGTACGATTACCTTCCGGAAGCAACGGTTCGTAAAATTTTCCCACCCGATGCAATTTCGGGTGACTATATTGAATTCGCTAGACTTTTGCCCAACATTTCTTCTTCAAATTCAAACAGTGGAGAAGCACTTGCGTTTACTTGCACTCTTGAAATTTCAAATGCAAAATTTGACGGAATGTATAATGTGGCGCACACGTGCGCTTACAGTTGTACGCCTGACACAAAAGAAATTGATAAACAATGGAAGGCAAAAGAAAAAATAATTCGAGAAGGTTTCGAAACGTCTGGTTCTGCAGAATCTTCTTCTTCAATTGATGATCACGTTGAAAATGAAAAAAAAAACTGGGAACTTCTTGAAGCCCAACGCATATTTATTCCAAATAGTTTTGATTTTATAATTGATACAGTTGGCGTATATACAAATGTTCAACTTGTCACGAAAGCTTGCGATATTATGATAAAGAAATGTGAAAAACTGTTGGCTAGTTTAGAACACGCTGCAGAAACAAATGCCGAGACAAATGCAACGACGACAGTTGAGTATGCGCACGAACTAACCACCATAAAAAACTCATTTCGAGTAAACTTGGTTGGAGAGGATTACACTCTCGGAAAAGTAATCGAATTTTATATCTTTTCAAACTACTACAACCGACCTGATGGAATTGTTTCATTTTGCGGATTCAAAAAGCCGCACCCGCATGCGTTAGACAGTTATATTATTGTTTCGTTTAAAGATGAAATGGAACTATCCAAAGTGCAAGAACTTATTTCAAAAGTTGTTTTAGAAAGTATTTCTGTCTTCAAGTCGTTGTTTGAATCATTCAACGATTTCAAGTCAAAAAATAAATAACTTTATAATTTAATATGTGTATATATATATAATACTAAAAAAACCATAAAAGAGTAATAAAATTTGATGCGCTGGAATTATGACAAGGAAGATACAATTGAGTATTTAAAATTCTTTGTATATCAGTATAGCAATGTTGTTAATAAATACATAAGATATAAAGAAGAATTATTTATTGATCTTAATAATAAAGCTAAGTGTGGTTCGACTATAAATACAAAAGACAAGAAATGTTTAAGAAAAATATCCGAATTGTTGAAAACCGATGAAGAAATACGAAAATTTCTAATAAATCTCCACGAATTATCTGAGACGATTAAAAAACTTGAAAATGAAATTGCGTTAGGTAGTCGTCTGTGGAAATTTACCAGAAAGGACATTGAAAACATATTTTCAAGTTACGAAAACCGGGCCACAATAATAGAAAATGAAAAAAAGTCCAATGAGTCACGAACAAGAAAAAGTTCTTTGAGTTTGAAAAATCCTAATAGTAACCTGGCAAAATTTATATTTTTATGGGATGGTGTAAACTTACCAAATAAAGTAGTTCTTAAAAATGCACAAATTATTTTGAAAAAGATAAAAGATCAGAAACAACTTGAAGAAGTAGAAGCAGTACAAGCAGAACTACAAGCAGAAGTACAAGCAGAACTACAACCAGTACAAGCAGAACTACAAGCAGAAGTACAAGCAGAACTACAACCAGTACAAGCAGAACTACAAGCAGAACTACAAGCAGAAGTACAACCAGTACAAGCAGAACTACAAGCAGAACTACAAGCAGAACTACAACCAGTACAAGCAGTACAAGCAAAAGAAACACCACCAGAAGCAAAAGAAACACCACTAGAAGAAAATTTAACAGGTATAATAAGAGATAGTATTCATAATGTTACAAGAAATATTAAAGGAGGATATAAAAAAAAATCAAAAGTAAAGTCCAAAAAATTAAAATCAAAATCGAATAAAAAAATGTCAAGAAAATTAAAATCAAAATCGAATAAAAAAATGTCAAGAAAATTAAAATTTAAATTAAGAAAAAAATATTAAAGTAATTAAAATGTTTGAAATAATTCATTTTACTTTAACTTTTCTATTTTTCTTTCCAAAATTATAATGAAAAAAATATAAATTGAATTTTCAATTTATATCTTAACATTCTGCAGCGTATCGTCTCAGAAGTATCAAACAACATGTACGGCAACAACAACAAGAGCTACAAGGGCAGTGACCACAAGAAAAATGAAAATGGAAAGAAGAAGGATGAAAAGGCGTTTCGAGGACCCTTTCAGTCCAATGTGATGGGTCTTCCCATCGTGAATGCAATCACCGGAGTCAAGTACCCATGGAATGTTGGTTCATTTGAAGAAAACCACTTGTGGAAGGTTGCAGACTGCTGCGGAATTGTTCCAGTGACCTACTTTTACGACTCGCCCGAACAGTACGAGGCGTACAAAAAGGTCACCATCGACCAAGACTCAAAAGACGCTTGGCACGCGTTGCAAAAAAATCTTGAGTGAATGTGAATGAACATTTGCTCATGTGTATGACACGTGACATGTGATGGTGTGACATGTGATGTGGCGATCGTATATAGAAAATAAAAAACAAATAAAAATGAAACAAAAACAAATAAAAAAAAGAAAATAAAAATATTTTTTTTTCTATTTTGTTATACTTATTATAAAATAAATTTATTCATGAAATTTATGAAATTTACAAATCATCAAATTCCTCATCTTCTTCATCGTTTGGATAAATCACTTTGCATCCCGACCAACCACCCCTGGCAACCTTTTTAAATTTCTTATCCATGTATTCATGCAATTCCTGAAATTTGGGCACATTCTTATCATAATTATTCATATACCAATCTTTGAACTCCTGATTCAACTCATCTCGTTTCACATCAAACGCTTTTCCAGTCTTATCATTTATACCAGGACATACTTTAATCTTATCTCGAATAAACTCGGACAAATAGTCTTGGCTATTCCTATACTTGTTACTACTCAACCTAACCTTTTCGCAAGTGGCAACAGTGCCTCCCGTTTGATACGCCTTTTGAACCAGCATTCCCATAAACACCGGCGCCCATCCTTCAAGTTTTTCATCCAGTCGCTTGTCAATCTTGAACTGGTGTGGCATTTCAGGGTCATCATACTTTGGTTCTTCGCAAAATAAAGACTCAAAATCAACTTTGCAAATGCGCCTCCATGTGCCATTATCGTTACTCTTGACATCAAACATGACATTCGTGCAAACAACCAACTTGAACTGTGGAACAAATGTAATCATTTCCTGATATAGTGCGCGCGCTTGAATTGGGTCACCACCCGTAAGTTCTTTCAACGGACCTTCGTTGATACGATCCCCTTTTGACGGCTCATTCATCACCGCATATCGCACACCAATCAGTTGCGCAATCTCAGATGCAGTACCACCAATTTTGTTTCGTTTTTCCGTAATCAAAGTAATAGGAACTGTCCCTTTATACTCTCCAAAACAGTGTGACATCAACTCGACTAACTTTGATTTTCCATTGCTTCCACACCCATTGTAAATGTTAAAAGTCTGGTCACGATTCACACCAATGAGACACGACGCAAGATGTTCCCATATGTAAGCGCGCAACTCCGGAGACGGAAACAACTGCTCCATGAATGCAATGATTTCGCGTTCTATTATTTCAAACTCTTTGCACCCAGTAACATATGAGTCTAAAAAGTCTATTTTTGTAGATTTTGAAATAAAATCATACGGCTGTCCTGGTCTGAAAACTTTCTCCTTAAAATCCACGACACCATTATTGAACCCCATGAGATGTGTTTTTGAATCCATTTTTTCAATAAAATCCTTATCATAAAACAATTCACGCACTTCGCGCAACACATTATTTTTAACACTTGTTGTTTTCAACTGATTGCAAATTTCCGTCATCCGCTTTGAGCGTTCCTGAATGTGCTTGAACTGTTCTGAAGTGCTGTCATACTCATTCAAACTATCCAATAACTTCATGCTCCGCTCTGAATATATGCCGAGCATTTCTGTTGAAATGAGCAAACGAAGAGATGTTCCTGAATCACACACAGACCACCGATGGTCTTTAAACTCAAACCACGCGTTGTGCTTTATACTCACGCACACAAAGCGTCCCTTGTACAAGTGATACAAGACATTTGCTAAATCAACATCAGATGCTTCGGTAATTTTTGTCTTACCCACATGTGTAACAAGCGTCTGATCAATGTAATAGTCAACCGTTTCTTCTGAAATCTTTTTATATTCCAAAGGATTATCCTGCTTTGACCAAAACATCACTGAGCGTTTTGAAAGCTCACTTTTTCCCGTCCTGAATTTTTGCCATTGCCTGTACAATTCTCCAATCTTTTCATAACTGAATTTTTCACTCATCGAACTGAAAAGAATCCAGGTTAAAAATAACTTCTCGCTTGTGTTTTTAAGAGCCCACCCAACCTGAATCCATTTTTCATAAGGCTCATAAAACTTGGCTGAAAGCGACATTGCAAACTTATGCGTCTCTTTTATATCATATTCTCTAGGTTCCAAGTTTTCCATAATTATTTTTATTGCCGCTTCGAGCTGCTGCAAATTTGCGATTGAATTATAATCAATCGACGACAGCGTCAAAGATGATGCCATTACAATATTGACGCGCGTAGCACTTCCCGTAAATGTCGACACAGGCGCCCTTTTTGATTTAAACATTTCTTCAATTTTTTGTTTGTACTCTTCGACCAACCGAAAAGACTGATGACCGGTGTACCTTGCCGTCAACAACTTGAAATCTTTATCAAACTTGAAATCAGATACTTTCTTTTCTAAAAAATTCCAATTTGACACTTCATCAAGCTTCAATGCAAAGTGATACTTCAAAAGATAACACTTGCATCCAGGCTTTCTAGAATTATATAACTGCCAACCAGTTTTTCCAGTTGTAATTGAGTTGTCAATGATATCTTCCCACGAATTCGTAACGGGTAAGTCACTCCACACGCTTGGCAACTCCGACAAAATCGCGCTTCTAACATACATTTGCTGCTTTCGTTCCATGTGAATTCCAATTATCATATGAATTCCATCCTTTGTCAAATCGGTTTTGCAATTCACTGTTTCTTTTTCAAATACAAATACAGGAATTTCTGTTCCTGAATCAATGTGCAGGACTTTTTTGAGGACGTTCATGTAAAGCAATACCATGTCAACAACATGGTTCTTTGTGTGTTGACGCTCTTCCACGCCAACATCATATTTAAAATCAAAATCTACAAGAAGAGGTCCTGCATCCGGAAGCTGAATTTCTGTCAAAAATTCCTGTTTTCCTTCAACAAAAACGTGGTTGTAATAGTTCTTATAAAAATTGTCGAGTTCTGATTCCGAAATTAAATATGCACCACCTTTGACCCCCAAGTCCGCATCCTTCAACCGCGTGTGCGTGCATTTCTCACCGTCCTTTATATATAATGATAACAAATATGATGCAAAGTTATAGGTTGCTTTGACATTTGCTTTTGCCATTGCCATTGTTAGTACTATATATTAAGATAAGTTTAATTCAATTTTTATTTATTGTTTTATCAAATTATCCCTAAAAATCAATTTTTAAAAAAGTATAAAAAGTGTCTTTTCATATTTTTTACATATTTATATATTTATACGTTTCTACGTTTCTACTTTTCTATGTTTTTACGTTCACATATTTATATTTTATAATTAATATGATATAAACATTGCAAGACATAATCATATAATTATCACATCACCGCGCCACAAAGACAATGTCTTCAAATGTGACGAACGCAACAAAACCCGCGGCGGAAGCAGAAGCATCCACGGCCTCCAACAACACTACGAAACCGATTAGTATTTCAAAAGATGCAATCAAGCGTCTGTTAAAAGATATTGGCGAAATTATAAAAACGCCGCTACATGACCAAGGAATATACTATAAACACAGTGAGAGTGATATATTAGAGGGTTGGGCATTAATTATTGGTCCTAAGGACTCACTCTATCAAAATGGGTACTATTTTTTCAAATTTATGTTTCCGAGTAACTATCCTCACTCCCCTCCTATTCTTCACTACTATACAAATGACGGAACTACACGATTTCATCCGAATTTTTATAAAACCGGAAAGGTTTGTGTTGACATTTTGAATACGTGGCGCGGAGAGAAATGGAGCGGTTGTCAAACAATTTCTTCTGTATTGTTAACTCTGGTTTCTATAATGGACAATGAACCCATTCTACATGAACCGGGTATAACAAAAAAAAATTCTGACTTTTGTAACTATCACAACCTAGTGGAATACCGAAACTATTCCTTTTCAATTTATGAACTTTTATACAGCATTGAAAATTTTGGCAAATACATACCTATAAAAGAGAAGGAACATGTAGACTATTTTTATTCAGTTATGAAGACGCACTATCTTGAAAACAAGGACAGTATAATGAAAAAACTGCAAGAAAATAAAGAACGCATACTTCACCCTCAAATTGTGCACTCGTCTCTTTATTTATTTGGATTCAAGATTGATTATACACAATTGATATCTCTCTTTGAAAAATTAACAGTCACTTGAAAATGAAATCAATATTTTTTACATATTTTTACATTTAAATATTTTTTATTATTAACATATTAACCATATATATTAATAATAAAATTGAATATAAAATAACATAACTATTTATATATAAGAGAAACGTCATTTGCCGTTTTTGAATTATGAAATTCTGTAACGTATGCGGAAACATGTATTATATTACAATGGCAGATGCTCCTGCCGTTTCAGAAGAAGAAAAAGAAGTCACCACAAAAATACTCATCAATAAGTGCAGAAACTGCGGAAATGAAGAACAAAACTCAGACACCAGTGTTTGTGTTTCAAAAACATATTTCAAACAAACAGAAAGTCGACTATCAAATTTTGTCAACGAGTACACACATTTAGACCCAACACTACCTCAAATTAACACAATGAAGTGTCCCAACTTGGAGTGCGAGACAAATAAAACGCTTGATGTTCCATGTACTGTTTTATACATTAGATACGATGACACAAACTTGAAATTCATCTACATGTGCACAACTTGTAAATACACGTGGAATACCGAGCAGTTTCATCACCACGCATCTTGAAAAAAAATAAATAACTCATAAATAAGTAATAAATAAGTGATATTATTTTTATAAATACTACAATTTTTTATTTTGTATTTTATTTAATATAAAATAAAAAATTGAAATAGAAATATATACATACAATATATACACATTATACATATAAAACACACGCCAGTTTAATAAATGGAACACACAAAAAATTTAAACAGTGACGATGAAGGAGGAGACATAATCTCTGAAACCAGCGACGAATCTATTGCGAACACAGACACAGATGCAGATGCAGATACAACAGGTGTTGTAGATGTTTCAAATTTATCAGAAGGAGACTCTGAAATGTCGGATTCAGATATGTTTGAGAAAGGAGAAGAACAAGAAAAAGAAGAACAAAAAAAAAATGCAACTGGCGCAAAGTCAGGAAGCGTCAACGTCTCGGAGTATGATGACGACGACGACGACGAAAATGAGGAAGATGATGATGATGATGATGATGACGATGAGGATGACGAAAATCATCTTCAAAAATTCGATAATGAACTGAAAAAAAAATACATTGCAAGCTTTCATCCTGAAAGTTTATCTTACAATAATGAAGAAACCGAGTCCATGTCGCATGTTACCAGGAACGATGCTGGAATCATCATCGACCCATTTCACAAAACCTTGCCATTTTTAACAAAGTATGAAAAAACAAGAGTTTTAGGAATTCGAACAAAACAATTAAATGAAGGCGCGAAACCTTATGTTGATGTGAATCCGACAATCATCGACGGGTACATTATTGCGCAGCTGGAACTGGAACATAAAAAGCTGCCATTTATCATTCGGCGTCCTTTACCCAATGGCAGTTCTGAACTGTGGAGACTACAAGATCTTGAAATTATTTGTTGATTTATTAATTTCTTATACTTTTACTTATTTATTTTTATTTAATTTTACGATATTATAAAAGTTATAATAAAAATTGATTTTTTTATTATAACAAATGTAAAATATAAAAATGCGACATGCTGAGAGCCAATCCTTCTGAACAAAAAAAAATAGAAAAAGTACAACAATCTATACCTGGGCTATTCAAACGAAAACGTGAAGCACAGGCTGCTTCTGCTGTTGCTCTTACTACCGCTACTGATGTCACCGCTACTGATGTCACCGCTACTGATGTCACCGCTACTGATGTCACCACTACTGCTGCTCCGCCCGAGACGAACAGCAGTATCAAAAAACAAAATACAAAATTGAGTGAAGAAACCGTAATTGATTTGCTCTGTACGGCATACTTTAAAGCATACTATAAGTTACATTACAATAGTGTCTATGAGAATATCGTGTGTGAAGCAAAAAGAACGGGACTTCAAGGTAAGGACTATCATGTTGTGATCACATATGCGAAAAGCAAAAGATGTAGTGACCACGACTCTTTTGTGAAAATGGAGTACGATAGATTTGTCAACTTGAGTGAAGAATCGGTGAAAAAAACGCTGAAAGAAATTGTTGAAACGTGCAAGGTAAAACAAAAAAAACTTTACAACTATTTTCATCACGTAAAAGTCAGCGGTTTAACGTCAAAAAACGTTTTTCCAATCGAGCATTTACTTTCGAAACCCTTTGATTTTATTACATTCGAAAACCAGTTTATATCTTATAAGAACGCTATGGATATTTGTAATGAAAAAAATATAGATCCTCCATTGGATAAACGAGTAAGTGCGTGGATCTATGACTATTTTATAGGAAAACAAAATAAATTGTACATTCCTGAATCTGAGTCTGGTCAACTCGAAACGGAGTTCAATAAAGAATTCAAACTGCCCAATGGGAAACCGGCAGCAGAATTATTATTACTGAGTAACAAGCGGATTGTTGGAAAAATCTTCGGGTCAAAATATTATGTTACAACACAAGAATTTATTGACTTTGAAATGAAACTATCAGATAAAGTTATGAACCTATTTTACCATGAAAAAGAAGAAAATTACTCCAAAGAAAATGACGCAGCCATTGATGCTCACATTAAAAAGTATACAATGAAACAACACAGTAATAAAAAAGAAGACTTCAAATTTGAACCAGAACAAATTGAAGCAATTAAGAGGGGGTGTCGTTCGAATAACATGCAACTGTTTAATATTACTGGTCCTCCGGGCACCGGGAAATCCACAATTGTTGACTGTGTCCTGGGTTATCAACTTGAGATGGGACATTCCATTGCTTTGATGGCTCCAACAGGACTAGCACAAAAGAGCCTTAGAATGAATTGCGACTGTAGTTCAAAATTTAATAACAAGGTCATATTTTCAACTTTACATCGAGCCCTTAACTTTACATTTAAAAAAAATGAATTTATACCGACAATTATGATTGTGGATGAATCATCAATGATTGACTTGTTCCTGTTTGAAAAGCTCCTGAATGCATGCGAATTCTTTCGATGTTCGCTCATTTTAATTGGAGATGTAAAACAACTTCCCCCGATCAGCGCAGGAACGCCTTTTGAATCTATTATAAAATCCAATATTTTCAACACGACCACTTTAACAAATATAAAACGACAAGAAGGAAACCTGAAAAGTATTATTGAAAAAATGAACACGGCAAATGGCGTTCATTATGACGATTTTGATAATGCATCTTCTCATTTCATTGAAGCAAAAACGCCTGAAGATTTCGAGAGAGTAATTACAGAAATATATAAAAAAGAGGACTCTCTATACCGCTTAGCAGTGAGTCGGGACAAACCGAGTAGGATGCAAGAGCAAGAGCAAGAGGGAGCCGACATTCACACCATGTGTGTTCAACGAGAAAAAAATGGTGGAATATTCGCTCTCAATCCAATTATTCAAAAAATAAAAAATCCACATGGTGAAAAATTGTTTGTGGAACGTTATGAAAATAATCACATGCACATTTTTCACGAGAATGATTTAGTTATAAGAACTGAGAATGACTACAAGGATGATGTTAATGTTCGTGTGAATGGCGATGTTGGCACTATTCATGAAACTAAAAAACAAAAAAAAAATAAGTATGGAAAAAATGAAACCACTTACACTTATACAATCAAACATGATACAGAAACAGACGAAGAAAATCTTTCAGTAGAAGAAGTTAGAGACGCATTCATGCCTTTTTACGCAAGCAGTGTACATAAAATGCAAGGATTGCAAAGAAAAACAATTGTGTTTGTTGTTTCTCCTGCGCACAACTTTTGCTTAATGAATGAAAATTCGAAAAAATTGGTTTACACGGCAATATCAAGGTGTAAGACAACGTTTTACGTTGTTGGAGACAAATCACTATTTATTAAAGCACAACGTGCTAAAGATGAATTTGTTTATCCCACACTTTTCATGAAAGAATTTTATGAGTATTGTGAATAATTATTACTATGTAAAATATGTAATACACACATGTTACATATACGATAGATGTTAACAAAAAAGAATACTATTTAATATTTTTTAATATTTTTTAAATAAAATAATATAACTCAAAAAAAGTCCAAAAAAATTCTTTGCAAATAAATCTAAGATATTGTATAGAGAGTTTTTCAAAAAGTAGGGTAGTAATGCCACAACACCATACAGTGACCAGAAAAAGAAAAAATACCAAAATAATTTTGTTCCTGTTGGTCCACTGTTAACTGCGTACTTTTCATAAATCATATAATAATACATTAAAAATGGAACAAACCCTAATAAAACACCCGATACAGTTGACAATATTTTCACTTCTCCCAAATATCCAAAAAACAACATTGACCAATTCAAAAACATTATCTTTGACAATGTGTGTGCATTATCATTTACTAAATTATAAAATTGTAATTTTGTCGTGTCCGTATTTTCATTTTTGTATCTTAAATATATCAAATAAAAAATCAATGTAATCAACATTGTTGGGGTTGTAATTGACCAGTCAATATACCGTTTTGGAGTTACATTTACTACACTACTAAAGTTGTAAACCAGCCAAATATAAAATAAACCTTCAACTACCTGAACAAACAATTCCAACTGCAAAAGCTGTTTGATAATGTTGTACTGTGACGGAACTCTTGTAAAAAATACCGCCCACCCCTCAATCACTCCAGTAATAACTTGAACCACCACAGAGGTAACCAGCGTTATATAAAATAAATTTCGATAATTCATTATTTAGAAAAATGGATTTTTATTATTATACTATATATAAATATATAATCAAAAAATTTATACTCGAGTGAAATAATGAAAAATATAATCGGAGGAAAATGGAGCTTGAAATACAAAAAAAGTATAAACTGTAACCGACCAAGAGGTTTCTCACAAAAACAATACTGTAAATATGGTAATGGAAGTAAAACTAGAAAAAATAATAAAAATAAAAAAAAATAGTTTATATGTTAAATAAAAATAATTCGATAATTAGAAATTAGGTTCTTTTTAACTTTTGAACCAACACCTACCTAACAACACTAACATTTCCAACGTTTACCGCATTCGATACATGTGACAAAAGTTGTCATTGGCTCATCTGCCGAACGCGTCTGTTGTTGCGTATATGTGCATTTGTTTGACTTGCAAGCGCGACAGGTAAACAAATCAGTTGACGCTTCAATCTTCAATTCATACCTGTTCTTATCTCTGTTTTTTTTATCTTCAATAATTTTGCTCCACATTTTTGAATTCATTTCTTGATGCGTCATGAATGCAAGTTCATGAGCTTTGATTTGTTTTGTTTTGACCATATCCATGACGTCTTTATTTTCTAGGTTAATGCAAATTGATTTCAACCAGTCTGTGTAGAGCTGAACAAAATAAACATTGTCCCACTTTTTTACAATATTCATTTCTCCTGCTTTTAAAAGCGTCCGATTATAAATTCCCTTTTCCAGATTTAGCCCAATGCGCCCTGTTTCATCTCCAATTTTTTCTGATAATTTTTTTTGTATATTTCGTCTGAAAAAGTCGGGATTTTTTGGAATCATTTTATTTTATAGAATGGTTTGTGGTGATGGTGTGGTAGGTAGTGGCGGTCTGGGTGTGTTTACTCTTATAACAATATATATTTTTATATTCAATTTTATATATATATTGTTATTGATTGTTATTGTTATTGATTGTTATTGATTGTTATTGATTGTTATTGATTGTTATTGTTATTGATTGTTATTGATTGTTATTGGTTGTTATTGTTATTGATTGTTATTGATTGTTATTGATTGTTATTGATTGTTATTGTTATTATTTTTTACTCACTAGTATTGTCGTCTGAATAGTTATACTCTTCGGAATTAAGCTCTGAAGAATCATCACTACTATTGCTACTTTCATCATCGTCTTCATTCTCTTCATCTGTTGACACTGTGCTTTCATCGCCTTCCGATTCACATTCATCTTCAGAATCATCGCTTGAATTTTCTTCAGCATCGGGATCAGCATCTTCCAATGCATCTTCAATAATAAAACCGTCTTTCAAATAACCATCTTTTGTCTTCATACTTGATGGAACATTTGCCAATTCATCTTCTTCTTCATCATCTTCATCCGCATTGTCTGCAAGTGTTTCAAACCCACCAAATAAATGCTCATATATTTTATTCCATTTTTCAACTGTCAAATCAGCAATTTTCATATTTGAATCTCTCAACAAAAGCGCACAACTTCCAAAAAATAATTCAGAATCTGCAGGTGGTGGAAAGTCATACTTATTCTCTTGATTTGCCTGACCTTCACTTCGCGCCCATAATTCAACTGTAACCCGACCATCACCTTTTTTTGAATATCCCCATTCCGCAACTTTATCAAATCCTTCCGATTTTTTTAAATTACATTTTTTATACAATTCATCTGTGTTTGTGCTTTTATATTCCCGTACTTTCAACTCACCATTCTTTTCAACTATAACAATCGATGGCATTTTTACACAATGCGTTAACTATTTACAATATATCTAAATATGGGTTTAAATTGTTTAAGTTAATTATTATTATATCACAATTATTTTAACAATTATATAAAATTAAATTTTATTCAAACAGAGTAAGGTAATAAAAGGACCGTCATAAATCATTTTCGGTTGAAAAGAAAAACACTTGAAAAAGTCTTCCATTTTCTTTTGAATCACCAAAGTAATCCATCGACATGTGAAATCGCTTAGAATTGAATAATATGAGCCTATTAAAAACATTCCCCACTCGATCCACCAGTTGCCATTTTGTCATGTCTTGACTAAACGTGTCTGTTTGGTTTTTATTTTCTAAAATATCTTGGTCTCGTTGACACTCCGCTCCGTCGTTGAACTTGTAAAATGCCGTCCCCGATGAGAGCGGCGCATTCGGAGTCATGTATAAAACTCCACCCCAGTTATTAAACCCGTCAATGTGAATCCAAGACCTGTCTCGAGAAGTGGTGTATTGAAAAGACCCGTTGTAAACATTTGCATTTGTTGTTTTATCTGGAATTGGAAAATCTGTAATCTTTCCACCAAACGGCATGACATATCCTTGAATAATGTCTTTTAAATGCTGGGTCGCGTATGAAACAGTTCTTTGTCCTGGATAATTTCCACGAACAGAAAACTCTTGGGTTAAAATATATTTTCTCGTTTCATGCGGATTATTATAAAAATTATCAATCACAATTAATCCGCACGACGGACTGCGAACTTGTATATCATCAAACAATTTTTTATATTTAGTGTGTTTTTCCATTTCTTTTTTTATTTGTTCTTCAATTTCTACATTTATTTTCTGCATATTGGCATTATTAGCGGGAATTAATTTATCTTTTAAATCAAGTTCTACATTTGACGTTTTTGTTATAACTGGAATATACATTTTATCCCCATTTACATATTTACAGTTATCAGGAATTTGAACTGGAAATTCTATTATTTTTACATCAATACAATTTACTTTTTTAAAAAAACTTTCACTACTAGTTGTCGTATAATATGAAATTTTAGAACCTATTTTTGTATTATTTTTTAATACTTCTATTAAAAATGTTATTAATCTTGTTATAGATAAATGTTGAGTTAATGGATCTTCATCTAATTTATAATCGTCAAAATAAATACAGTCAAAAATACTTGTCGTGTTTAGAACATCTTCCCAACGTCCTTTTATTAAATTTACTTTTAACTCTGGTCTGATGATTTGTTGTTCTTTTTTAAATTTTTCAAATTCTTCCCATACAGTTGGAGCACATTCAATAACATTATATTCTTTAACAGCTTCATAGCTACATATTTTTCTTGCACTATATCCCATACCAAATCCTACTTCTAATATTTTACCAAAGGGATCTAATATTTCAATACTTTTTTCCATATATGGTTTTTCCCATTCCATCATTATTTGATGATTTTCATCATCATTGCACAATATTTTTTTACCGTATTTGTCTTCTTTATAAATTAATTTCATATTATATGTTTAATTTAAATGTTTTTAATATTTTTATATTATAATATAATTATGGAATATATTGAAAATGAATTTAAAAAATTAATTTGTGACTCTATTGAAAATGATAGGTTAATGCATTCTCAATTAAAATTATTAATAAGAAGTTATATTATTAAAAAAAAATCCCAACATCTTATTTGGAATTCATTACATTTATTTTCCGTACTATATCCAGAAAATCCAACTAACACACAAAAAGAAAATACTAAAACATTACTACTTAAAATTAAATCTTATATGCCTTATTGTAATACTTGTTCAAATAATCAATTAGATAAATTTGTTGAAAATACCAATCTTGAAACTATTGTTAATAATAAATCAGAACTAGTAAAGTTTTTAATTGAGTATCATAAATTTGTAAATATTAACTTAACACAAGTTAAAAACTATAATGAATCAATATATAATATTGATTTTATTTATAATAAGTATAGTGACGGTTTATATGAAAAATATTTCACCGAAAAATATAATTTTTCATTTTTAACTATTATAAATGTTACAGAAAACTTTGATTTGTCATTGAGACAAGAACTTAGTAAACTAAGTGTAAATATTATAAAAGAAATAAATAATACAGAGTATAATATTACAGAACTTAAAATAAATATAACATAATAAAGTATTTTTATACTTTATTATTTTATTATTTTATTGAAAATTATGATTAGACTGAACCCATATAGGTATTCCAGCACCATTTGGACCAGCGTAACCATATAAGTTGTGCATTTCTGTTAAATATGTGTTATTTGCACACCATGACATTTTACCTGTAAAAGCAGCACCTGGTGCAGGAATACCGTGTTCATAAATATAAAACCATTCAATAAATGCATCTTCGGTTGGTGGAAGTGGCCCATTAGTTATAAAACAAAAATACCTTTCTTTATCGCATGAATTAAGATTTACTGATTGTCTTTTACAAACTCCGCCACCATCGATAGTACTTTCGTGTGTAGCTATATGACTTTCACAACTACCTGCCGAAACCTGACACACTTTTAGTGTAAAGGTATAACTATTTGTATCACATGTAGATCTAGGTGTGGGCGGGGGCGGGAAAACGCCTAAACAAACGGGAAGTGAAAATGCAATTGAGTAAACTAAAAGTAGTTGGATCTGAGGATAACCAGCGTGGGTGTAGTCGGGGATTGCGTGTTCATTAATTTTATATGTTATTACTGGACCTGTTACACCCTGGGCTCCTTGTGCGCCTGTTGCACCTGTTCTACCTGTTGCACCCTGGGCTCCTTGTGCTCCTGTTGCACCTGTGACACCTTGAGCTCCTTGTGCGCCTGTTGCACCTGTTCTACCTGTTGCACCCTGGGCTCCTTGTGCGCCTGTTGCACCTGTTACACCCTGGGCTCCTTGTGCACCTGTTGCACCTGTGACACCTTGAGCTCCTTGTGCGCCTGTTGCACCTGTTCTACCTGTTGCACCCTGGGCTCCTTGTGCGCCTGTTGCACCTGTTACACCCTGGGCTCCTTGTGCTCCTGTTGCACCTGTGACACCTT